>ENA-ORBV01002862-ORBV01002862.1-microbial-mat-metagenome-genome-assembly--contig:-NODE-2862-length-35657-cov-5.806717_pt1 | contig 35657 bp, 36 predicted proteins | sample MGYA00237777_ERZ505514 | MGnify/ENA primary metagenome ERZ505514 (study PRJEB26160, sample SAMN06269048) | microbial mat metagenome | isolation source: Oligotrophic lake microbial mat | place... | reverse complement strand
ATGATCGACCATCACCGAATGGTCGATGACCAGATCGACGGGCACCAGTGGGTTCACGCGGCGCGGCTCACCGCCCAGGCGCGAGAGCGCATCGCGCATCGCAGCGAGGTCCACCACGGCTGGCACGCCGGTGAAATCCTGCAGCAGGATGCGCGCGGGCTTGAAGGGCACTTCCTTGGTGGAGCGCCCCTCGGCCAGCCAGCCGGCGATCGCGTGCGCATCGGCCACGGTGTAGCTGCGGCCATCCTCGAAGCGCAGCACGTTCTCGAGCAGGACCTTGAGGCTGCAGGGCAGGCGGGAGATGTCGCCGAGGGTGCGGTCGGGGGCGCGGACCGCGCCGTTCGTGCTCACGGCTGGGAATCGATTGGTGGAATACCGGTTCGAGAAGCCGCCCCTGACGCTGCAACTGACGCTCGGCGATGACCGGGCAGCGCTGCGGGAGGTGAGCGGCGGCACCGCCCGCGTGGTCACGCCCGCGCGATTCGATCAGGCGGTGGCGGACACGGACATCACCTTCGAGGATCTTTCGCTCCGGTTCCTCTACTGGTCGAACGCCAGCATCGAAGGGGAGGAGATCATTGGTCCGCGCAAGACGTGGCGCATCCAGGTTCATTCGCCCGACAAAGGCTCCCAGTACCAGGCCGTCCATGTCTGGGTCGATCAATTGAGCGGCGCACTGATGCAGATGGAGGGATACAACTGGTCGGGGATTGTGGTGAAACGTTTCCGCGTCGTCTCCGGGCAGACTATCGGCGGGGTCTGGACCCTCAAACAAATGCGGATCGAGACGTTCGTGCCCGGCACCAAGAAGGTCGTGTCCCGCACCTATCTCGAAATCGACGGCGAGTGACCCTGGCCGGTTAATTGGCCGCGAACTTGACCAGAAGGCCCCGCTCGCGCGCCGCTCGGAGGATCCAGGCAAAGAAGCCTCCGGCCAGGGCGAGGAAGAGCAGGTTCAGCGCCAGTCCAGCCCCGGCATACTGCCAGTTTAAGTGGCCGGTCCGCAGCACCTCGCGCATCCCCTCGAACACATACGTCGCCGGAAAACACCAGGCGACCGGTTGCAGCCACGCAGGCAGAACGCTGACCGGGTAGAACACGGCGACCACAGGTTGGATGAGGAAGGGGACCGCCCACGCGAGCGATTCGGCCGCCTGTCCCCAGCGAAGGATCAGGGCGGTCGAGATCATCCCCAAACTCCACCCGAACAGCAGGAGATTTCCGAGAAACACCAGCAGGCCGATCTTGAGGTCGAGCAGGTTGAAGGCGTAGAGCACCTTCGCCACCACGGCCAGAACCGTGAGCGTGACCAGGATGCGCAGAAACCCAACCGTGAAGGTCGCCGCCAGATACTCGGTCGTCCGCACCGGGGCGGCGAAAATATTGAGCAGATTGCGCGTCCAGACATCCTCGAGGAACGACATGGCGATTCCCTGCTGCGAGCGGAAGAGCACGTCCCACAGGATCATGCCGCCGATGAGAAAGGTGATGAACCGCGGCATGTCACCCGTGGTGTTCTGTTTCAGGTAAACGGTGAGGAATCCCCACACCACCAGATCCATCAGCGGCCAGAAGAAGAGCTCGATCATCCGGATTCCGCTCCGGGTGTAGAGATAGATGTAGCGGAGCACGAGGGCGCCGATGATGTGCGGGGACATGGTCGGAGAGAGTTTTCGAAAGGGTGCGCGCCGGGCAATCCTTTCCGCGTTACCTGAGAAATTTCCGATACTGCCTGACCGGTGCCCGGAGCCGCCCGCGGAGCTCCCGCTGCGCATCGCCCAGTGCGTGCGGTGCGCTGGCGATGGCGGAACACCAGCGGCAGAGATTCACAAAATCGTCGGCGTGGATGAACTCGGCCCCGATCCCGCCGCCGGGAATCAGGTTGTGATAATTGCCGAGCGGGACGGCGAGGGCGGCGGTTCGGTACCCCTGCGCCTGGTAAGTGGTCCCTTCGCAGGTTCCCCCGCTCATGAGGCGGCGCTGGAAGGGCAGGCCCGCGGCGGCCGCGATGGCGCCGAGTCGGGCGGTTGCGGCCGGGTCGAAGATCGAAACGGCGTCGCCGACCCGCAGGATCGGACCCGCCCCCTGCCCGACGCCGGGAAGCACGGAACTTGCTTCGAGCGACACGACGATGGCCTGTTGCGGAAGGAGTCCGCTCGTTGCAAGCAGGGTTGCCCCCACCAGCCCGACCTCCTCAGCGATGGTGAACGCGGCCATCACCGCGGCGCGCGCCCGCCGTCGGCTGAGATCCTCAAACGCGGCCAGGATCGCCGCGCATCCCGTGAGATCATCGCAGGCCCGCGAGCGGATCAACGGGCCATCGAGTTCCAGCGCGGGCAGATCCCACATCCCGAACCCGTCGAACCACCGGATCTTCCCCTCCCGCAACCGGTCTGCAGGCACACTCCCCAGGAACGTGGGGCGGCGTCCGGAAGTGCGCACCCAACCGGGGTGGTCCATGTGCGCACAAAGGATCCAGCGCGGCGCTCTCGCTCCACGCAGGTAGGTTGCGAGCAGATTGCCATGGCGATCCGCGTGCAGCCGGACCCCGGGCAGTGCCGCGAGCCGGGAGCGCAACGCTTCGCGCACCGCGGTCTCGTGAAACGGGGCGGTCGGCTGTTCGAGCAAGGAAAGGGCGGAGAGCGCGTCGGCGCGGGTCATGCCGCCCATGTTGCGGTGATCCAGCAAATCGGGAAAGGAGGATTTCCGATTCTCGATTGATGATTCAAACCAACCGTAGCTGGAGCGATGGGATGGACAAGGCGCTCTCGAGACGCAACTCTCCGAGAAACTACGACCGAGCCTGCCTGCCATGAGAATCCTGTATATCGACATCGACTCACTCCGGCCCGATCACCTGGGCTGCTACGGTTATCATCGCAACACCAGCCCAACCATCGACCGGATTGCTCGGGCAGGTCTGGTTTTGGAACGCTGCTACACCCCCGACGCACCGTGCCTGCCGTCAAGGACCGCATTTTATTCGGGTCGATTCGGCATTCAGACGGGTGTGGTTGGTCATGGAATGACGGCGGCCCAGCCGAAGCTTACCGGGGTCAATCGCGGGTTCCGGGATGAGTTTGGCAACACCAGCCTGGCCGCCAAGCTCCAGCAACTCGGCTACCACACCGCCATGATCAGCCCGTTCGGGCAACGCCATGCGGCCTGGCATTTCTATGCCGGTTTCAACGAAATCCATAACACCGGGAAGAACGGCCAGGAATCCGCCGAGGAGGTCCAACCGCTGGTCGAGCAGTGGCTCGCGCAGAATGCGGCGAAGGACAACTGGTTTTTGCATATCAATTACTGGGACCCGCACACCCACTACCGGGTGCCGATGGCTTATGGTGATCCGTTTGCCACGGAGCCCCTGCCGGAGTGGTTGCGGGATGGCACCGTGCTGGCGCGGCACCTCGGCGATACCGGACCGCATTCGCCGTTGGATTTCAACATGTATGACGAGGAGGCTCCGGCCAGGTATCCACGAAGCGTGGGCGCGATCCGCACGCCGGACGATCTCCGGAAGGTGATCGATGGTTACGATACGGCGGTCCGCTATGTCGATGACCAGGTTGCCCGCGTGGTCGCCCTGCTCGAGGCGGCGGGGGTGTACGAGGAGACGATGGTGGTGATCTCGGCCGATCACGGGGAGAACTTCGGCGAGCTCGGTATCTTCGGGGAGCACGGCACCGCTGATGAAGCAACGTGCCATGTCCCGATGATCATCAAATATCCCGGCGGTGTTCAGGGGGCGCGCGACCGGGCGCTCCGCCACCATTTCGACCTTGCTCCGACGCTGCTGGACCTTCTCGGGTGTCCCGCCCCGAAGAACTGGGATGCCCAATCCTTCACGCCGTTGCTTCGGGGCGAGCCCGATGCGGGCCGCGAGAATTTGGTCCTCAGCCAGTGTTGCCATGTTGCCCAGCGATCCGTTCGGTGGGATCGCTGGCTTTATATCCGGACGTATCACGCCGGGTTCCACGATTTCGGTGACGAGATGCTCTTCGACCTGGTCGCCGACCCGCACGAGGCGAACGACCTCGCGGGAGGACGTCCGGACCTTTGCCGCGAGGGGGCCTGGCGGCTCGCCCGCTGGCACGATGCGCAGATGCAGCGGATGGCGGCGGGCGGTGTCGACGTCACCGATCCGCTTTGGACCGTGATCCGCGAGGGGGGTCCGTTCCACGCCAATCTTCACCCGAACCGGAGTGGAAACCCCGAGAATGGGCCGGAGGGGTTCCTGAGGTACTTGGGCCGCCTCGAAGCGACCGGGCGAGGAGAGGGCGCGCAGGCGTTACGGGAGAAATTTGCCGCTTGTCTGCCTCCGGCTCCACGCGGGTGACGGATCGCCCTGAGTCCGTTGGCGTCTCCTCTGATCGGGCTCCCGATTTCAGGAGTGGTGCTCGGGGGGGGACTTGAACCCCCATGCCTTGCGGCATACGCCCCTCAAACGTACGTGTCTGCCATTTCACCACCCGAGCGCTGCATGAACTTTCCTCTCTACCATGCCGGGCGTATCGTGCAACACTTGTTTGCGTGGAGCTGAAATCGGATACGGAGAGGGGTCGGGAAGGGAGCGCGCCGGGTCCGGGATGGATCAAGGCGGACTTGCACGTCCACAGCGCCGAGGATCCGTGTGACCGGGTGGATCTGACCGCGGCGGAGCTGGTGCACGTGGCGGTGAGGGAAGGCTACGGGGCATTGGCGGTCACGTTGCACCGGGCGGTGTTCGACGACCCCGATCTCCGGTCGGCGGCGGCCTGCTTGAAGCTGGCATTGATCCGGGGGGTCGAACTGCGGGTCGAGGGCGCGGATGTCGTGGTGCTGAACATCAGTGCCCCCGAGGCGGCGGCGATCCGGACCCTTGATGAACTGCGCGATTGGCGGGAGGCGCGGGCCGGGACCGGTTTTCTCCTGCTGCCGCACCCCTTCTATTTCATCGGTGGATCCATGGGGGGGCGGCGCGCGGAGCGGTATGCCGACATGTTCGATGCGGTCGAGTTCTGCCATTTCCACGCGGGTTTCATGGATCGAAACCGACCGGCGGTGGAATTTGCGCGGCGGCACGGGCTGCCCTTGGTGGCGACTTCCGATGCGCACCGGCGCCGGTCGTTCGGACGTCACTACACGTGGATCGACACCGGAGGCGAACGAACGATGGAGGCGGTGTTTGACGGCATCCGCGCGGGGCGGGTTCGGCGGGTCAGCCCGTGTTGTTCGCCTTGGGATTTTCTGCATGTGCTGTGGGAAGTTGCCGTGGGTCATTCGCTGCGCAAACAACTTTCCAGACGCCGTGTCCCGCCGTTAGGCTGGGCGGCATGATCTCACGGATTGTTCCCATGCTTCTGGCGGCCCTTCTGGTGCTGCCCATCGGCGGTTGCAAGAGCCTGTTTCCCAAAAAGGAGAAGTCGCTGGCGGATGAGAACCCGCACGCGGCGGCGGTGGGTCCGGACGACTCCCGGCCGGCCTCGAAGCGTCCCCCGAAAAAGGCTGATGAAGGAGATCTCGAAACGTTTCTCACGGCCCTCCGCAAGGCCGTGGCGGAACGGGACATGGGAATGATCGCATCGATGATGACCGCGAACTTCGGCTATCAACTCGAACCGCCACGCGAGGGCGAGGGAGTGTTCCGGTTTTGGGATGAGCACGGCCTGTGGGAGGAGCTTGCCCTGGTCGTCAATGAACCGTTCGCCGCACATGGCGGTTTTCACGTCTCACCGCCCGTCTTTCTCGATCCGGCGTCCGGCTACACCGGCTACCGTGCCGGGGTTCGCAAGCTCAACGGGCGTTGGAAGTTCGTTTACTTTGTCAATGGGTGACCCGATCCCGCGGGCGGCAATCATCTTTCCCGCGTGCGAGGAGGAGGCGTCGCTGTCGGCCGTGCTCGCCGAGTTCCGTGCGACGTTGTCCGCGGACGAGGCGGTGCTGGTGGTGGGGGTGAATGGCAGCCGGGATCGGACCGCGGCGGTGGCCGCCGGTGCAGGGGCTCTGGTGGCGGAAACTGACAAACGCGGATACGGACACGGTTGTCTGGCAGCCATCGCACTGGCGCGCACCCTCGACCCTGCCCCTTGGGCTTACGCCTTCGCGGCGGCGGACGGCGCGACCGACCCGGCGGATGTCGTCCGCGTCCTTGCCCGGCTTTCGGAGGGGTATGACCTTGTGTTGGGCGAACGTGTCTCCACACCCGGCAACGCCGCGGTCATCGGGCGTGGGAGGACCCGGGGCAACCGCCTGTTGGGGGCCTGGGTGGGCGTGCTCACCGGTCGCAGCTTTCGTGATCTCGGACCCGTCCGGGCGATTCGTCGCGAGTGGTTCGAACGCATCGATCCGCGTGAGCCGCACTTGGGTTGGACCATCGAGATGCAAGTCCGCGCAGTGCGGCTCGGGGCGCGGATCTGTGAAATACCGGTGAGTGAACGGCCCCGGACCGCAGGGGTTCAAAAAGTCTCGGCCGGTGGAACCGTCCGCCAGGTTGGCCTGGGACTGGCGATTGCCCGGGCGGGCTTGTCCGCGCGGTTCGACCGTCGCTCGTAGGGGTCGAGCAACTCGTTGAGGTCATAGAACGCGAATCCTTCGGAGCTGGCGGCCAGGGGCAGCTTGCCAACCCAGGGTTCGAGGGAATCGGGAAATGCCTCCGATTCAAACCGGCTCCAGCAAAGATAACGGGTGCCGAGGCGCGCAGCCGCTTCCTCCCAGTCCTCGGCTCCGGAGAGAAGCGTGTTCAGGGAATACTCGACTGACCGGTGCGTGATGTACCCATGGCTCCAGAGATGCCCGCCGTAGCCCGCCGCCACGGCGCGTCCGGAAAGCAACACAGGATGGTTGTAAGTCTGCATGGTCGCCACGCGGGAATCGGGATCCAGAGCGGCAAGGGCGACGCGGCAGGCATCGAGTTCCCGGCGTTGGGCGATCTCGACCCCGCGATGGCGGGGGTGAAGCCCGCCGATGAGCGAAACCGCCCCCGAAAAAAACAACAGGAACAGCACGGCAACCCTCACCGCAGAGGGCAGGGGGCGAACGATGTGCTTGAACAGAGCGGGAAGCACGGCGAGATACGCCCAGATCAGAACCTTGACGTTGTCCCATTCCCAGGGGGCGAGTCGGAACAGAGCGGCCAAAAGGATCAGGCCGAACGCCGGAAGAACGAACGCCTGCGCGTCCCTCGCCGCGGGCCCGAGTTTCCAAAGCCGCACCGCCAGCGCCAGCAACAGGAAGGGGAACAGCCCAAAGTTGACCAGCCAGAACCAGACCGCATTCGTTTCCGGCTGCATCCAGCCCGGAGCGTAGGCGAAGCCCGGGCCGCCGCTGGCCAGTCCGCCCATGACCTGGCCGGTGAGCAGCATGGCGGGGAGGCTGACCGCAAGGGCGAGCAGCATGGCATGGCGTCGAACCGGGGCGTCGCCGCACAGGATGACGCCGGCGAGCAGGGCGGCCAGGCAGATGAGTGAGTGTGCGTGGAAGAGCGGCAGGGTGGCCAGGAGGAACCACTCCACAAGGAAAGGGAGCGGTTTGCGCGCCCCGCCGTGCAGTCGATTCCGCCACGAATCGAGCAGCACCAACCCCACCGGAATGGCGTAGAGCAAGCCGCGCTGGGTGACCAACGATGCGAGCGGAAGACTCTTCCAGGCCCTCTCGTCCTGGTAATCGATCCATCCACCCCCACCGAAGATCGCGAACCCGGCCAGGCCACCTGCGAACAGGAATGCCGCAACTCCAAACCCGCGCGCCCAGCGCCAGAGCGCCGCGAACACCGCTGCACCGCCGGCAAGGCCGGTCAGCACCAAACTTCGCACGGTGTCCATGCCGGCACCCACCAACAATGCGTTGAAGAAATCGGCGCCGATGGGGTAACGCAACGGGATGCGGCTCAGGATCGGGCTTGCCGGCCAGAGCGGGACTCCGGAGGCGAGATGATGGATGAGGGTGAGATGCAGGCTCATATCCCCGACGTTGTTCGGGGAGAGCACCATCAGGCGCGAGGCATCCTGGAAAATCACCCACCCGAACGCTCGCCAGACGAAAAGGATCGCAGCGCACAACGCCAGCCGCTCCCACCATCCCATTGGCGCCCGGTCTTCGCGCCGGGGCAGTTTCACGAGCGCGAACAGAAACGCGGCGAGCCCGGCCAGGAGCGGCAGTTGGGAAACGCCCGCTGCGAGATTCAGCCTGAGGCTGAGGCCGCACACCGGCAGGATGCAGGCGACGCACACCCCGATGAGCGCGGCGGTGAGCCAGTCGCGGCCGGACGAGGGCGGTACCGGAGCGCCCGGCGGATTCATTGGAATGATCGGATTCATGGGGTCAGCGGCTCGAAGCCGCTCGGTCGGTCGGGGAACAGTTCCCGGAATCGGTGCACGGCGAGGTAGAGCGTGCACCCCTCCAGCGCGGGCCGCAGCAGGAACGTCTCGGTAAAATACGTCCCCTTGAGACGCTGCTCGACGGCTTCCTTGAGGCTATGCCCGACCAGCAGAAAGTCGGCATCGGCAGAGTCGGCGGTGAGTTCCTTGGTGTAGTATCCGATGTTGGGATAGTCACCGAGCAGCCATGGGATCGGGTAGCTGCTCTCGATCACCACGTGCCCGACCAGATTGCGCGAGAGCGGATCGCGCCGGAGAAGTTCTTTGAGTGGGTCCGTGAGACGCTCCAGAGCGTGGGTCGTCTGCACATAGACATACGGCTCCGCCTCGTCGGTGCAACGGTCGAATGCGACACGCCGGGTGCTGGAGGCGGACAGCATGAGGAGTGCGGCACCAACGCCGAGGGCGGCGATCCGGCCGGCGGGGTGCACGCGCCAGAGTGCGTCGAGCGCGACCCCTGCGAGCAGAGTGAATGGCCAGAGCAGGCTGACGATGCACCAGGGGGTCTTGTAAGGGATCAGCGAGTAGGCGAGGAGCGTGCCGCAGCCGAGAATCGAGAGCAACCGGACGGGGCGGGGGACTCGGGCCATGCAGAGCGGCGCGAACGCGAGTCCGAGCAGGGCAGCCCACTCGTAGCGGGCCATCAGCCCCAGCCAGTAGGACCAGGCCTTCGTGTGACCGCCGCCTTCGCCCCCCTCGACCCCGGTATGTGCCCACGCGGCGAATGCGGTGAAGAAATCAACGAGATCGGGCAGGTGGAGGCCGCCTCCCGAGTAGAGGGCGCCCAGTGCGAAGAGGCACCAGAACAACGGGACCGCGACCCTGTGCAGGGAGGCGGCGGGGCGGGGGGGCTGCGGCGCTCCCCGGGAGGGGACGACGCGTTCCCACCAGGCCAGGCAGGGGAGTGCCAGGGCGAACGAGCCGAGGTGAAGCAGATGCGTTTCCTTGGTCACCAGCAGTCCGGTGAGGCCGGCCGCCATCCACGGAATCCCCGAGGATTTGCCACTCTCGGTCCAAAGCCACCAGCCTCTTAACGCGGCCAGCAGGAAGAAAACCATCCAGGTCTCGTGAATCGCATACCGCGCGTAATAGACCGCTCCCGGTGAGAGCGCCAGGAACAACCCGCCCCAGAACACGGCGCGGCGTCCGAGCCAGGTGCCGAGCGAAAGGACCAGCCAGACACACCCCGCACCGACCAGCGCCGTCGGCAACCGGAGCACCGCGATGTCGCGTCCGAGCACGGACTGTGCGAGCCAGAGCACGTAAAAGTGGAGCGGCCCGTGGTAGTTGGTGGGGTCGTAATCGTAATACCCATTCTCCGTGATCTGATCGACGAACCAGCCATTCACGCCCTCGTCGAAGTGCGGAGGACGCACGTCCGGCTGCCACAGCCGCACCCACAGGGCCAGCAGCACGATCAACGCCCCCGGGAATACATGAAGGCGTTCAGCTCGCATTCGCGTCGACGGTCGTGGGGATGGCGCGGCACATCTCCCGCCATCCCGGGAAGTTCCAGGTGTTCGGAAAGCCGACGCATTGGTCCGGCTTGCCGTCGTGAATCCGGCAGCGATCCTCCTCGAGGAACACGCAGGCATCATCCGCCCGGTTCCGTAAGACGAGTCCGCAACGGTCGGGTCGCAGCTCCGTGAAATCCTCGATGAAGGCCCGGGGCGCGATACCGAGGAGGATCGCGGCGCGGTCGATGTCGGCTTCCGTGAGCCGGACGAAACCCGGCCTCCGGCAGCAGGCCGTGCATCGCTGGCATGCGTAGAACGTCCGCGTGGCGGGGGCTTGCGCCGGGGTTGCGTGCCCGGCTAAAACCATGGCATGCGACTGCTTATCACCGGTGGGTGCGGGTTCATCGGATCGAATTTCGTGCGTCATGTGCTCGAGCATTACGTGCCGGCCTCGATCACGAATCTGGATGCGCTTACCTACGCGGGAAACCCAGCCAATCTGGCCCGAATCGCCGCGGAGTTTGGCGACCGGTACGAGTTCGTGCAAGCCGACATCGCGGACCGCGAGGCGGTGGACCGGGTTCTGTCCGGGCACCCCTTTTACGCGGTGATTAATTTCGCAGCCGAATCGCATGTGGATCGGAGCATCGATTCCCCGGGGGATTTCATCCATACCAACGTGGTCGGCACCGGTGTGCTGCTCGACGCAGCCCGGCGTCATGGCGTGCGGCGGTTCCTTCAGGTCTCAACCGATGAGGTTTATGGATCGCTGGGTCCGGAGGGCCGGTTCACGGAGGAATCCCCGCTGGCGCCCAGTTCGCCCTACTCCGCGAGCAAGGCGGGGGCCGATCTGCTGGCGCTGGCCGCCTACCACACGCACGGGCAGGAAGTGCTCATCACCCGGTGCTCGAACAACTACGGCCCGCGTCAATTTCCCGAGAAACTGATCCCGCTCATGATCGTGAACGCACTGCGTGATCTTCCCCTGCCGGTTTACGGCGACGGGTTGAACGTACGCGACTGGATCCACGTCGACGACCATTGCCGGGCCATCATGAGCGTCTTGTTGGGGGGTGTGCCGGGCCGGGTCTACAACATCGGGGCCGACGCCGAGTTGCGCAATCTCGACGTGGTTCGACTCATTCTGGACGTGCTCGGGAAATCGGACGACCTGATCCGGTACGTCACCGACCGGCCCGGCCACGACCGGCGCTACGCCATCGACGCTGCCAGGCTGCACAACGAACTCGGCTGGGAACCGCTCACCCGCCCCGAGGCGGGGATCCAGGCCACCGTCGCCTGGTACCGCGACAACCCATCCTGGTGGGAGCCGTTGCTCGGCCGCAAATGAAACGGATCATCGTTACCGGCGCTGCCGGACGGTTGGGCGCGGCACTCGTCCGCCATTTCGCCGCAGAATCCCCGGTCTTCGCGCTGGGCCGTTCCGACGCCGATTTGGGAAATCCGGGCGCGTTGCGGGCCCGCATCGAAGCCGAGGAATTCAGCGCGTTGATCAACTGCGCGGCCCTGACGAATGTCGATTACTGCGAATCCCACCCGGAGCAGGCGCGCATGGTGAACGCCGAGTCGGTCGGGGTCCTGGCGCGGGTTTGTGCGGACAAGGGAGCGAGGCTGGTGCAGGTCTCGACTGATTACGTGTTCGCCGGAGACCAGCCCGGGCTGGTGGGTGAGGAGGCTCCGGCGGAGCCGCGGTCGGTGTACGGGCGCACCAAGTTGGCGGGTGAGCAGGCGGCGCTCGCATTCGCCGGGAACTGCGTCGCGCGGGTTTCGTGGGTGTTCGGTCCGGACCGCCCCAGCTTTCTCGACATGGCGATCCGGCGGGCGCTGAGCGAGGAGCGGGTTGAGGCAATCGGCGACAAATATTCCAGCCCTTCGTATACCCGCGACCTCGGCCAATGGATCGGGGCGTTGCTGGACTCGAGGGTTCCGGGTGGGGTGGTGCATCTGTGCAACGCCGGGGTCTGCAGTTGGCAGGCCTATGCGCAGTTCGCCCTCGATGAGCTGCGGCGGGCGGGCGTGGCACTGCGGACCGCGACGGTGATCCCGACCCGGCTTTGCGACATGTCGTCGTTTGTCGCCGAGCGGCCCATCCATACGGCGATGGATACCGCACGGTTCACCGGGTGGACCGGCATCACCCCCCGAGCGTGGACGGAGGCCGTCTCCGAGTATTTGCGGGAGCACGTGATCCCGGGACTGCACGCCGATTCAGGGAAGGAATAGCAGGCGCTCTTTTTCGGTCGGAACGCGGCAGGTCTGCCGGGTTCCAAACACCCGGTACCGCACGGCGGCGACGCATCGATAACCCCAGTCGCGCATCGGATGTGGAACCCGCCCGAGCAACCTTGCGCACATCGGGCCCGAGCCGGAAAGTCGGGCGAGGATGAACCGCGAAGCGTCGCTGCGCAGATGGAGCCGCTCGCCGTCGGCCCGGGGTTCGAGCACCACCATGGAATCGATCCGGGCCAGGTGGGGATGCCGTTCCAAAACGGAGCGGAACGTTTCGCCCTGCAGAGGGCTGAAGCGGAAGCGTCCGGCCTGCGAATCTGCAAGCACGCGGCTCACAAAGCGATCGCAGAGGCCGCAGTATCCGTCGAAGAACAGGATCGCCTCGTAGCCCGGGCTGGGATCGGGTGCGGGCATTGGATCAATTGGGGTAGGTGAGCAAGGCGAGGTTGCGCAGCCCGGCTTCCGTCAGCCTGGGTGCGGTCGTGGTTCCCGTCACCTGCCCGCGGGTGGCATGCAGCAGGGTGGAGCGCGGGGGTGCCGCCCAGGTTGCCACGGGGCCCGGCACGGGTACGGGAGAGGGGGTGGCGGAAACCGGCACGCCGCTCGCCGTAAAGGCGATCTCCCACGAGGCAACGGTCCCGGGCGCGGCACCCGGGCGCACGAGCCACGGATAGCGCCGCACGATGCTCAGGTTCGGTGAAGCGGGCACGCGAGCCCGGTAGGCAACCGGTTGGGCGGCGAGAAACGCGGGGACGGTGAGATTGGGGTTGTTCCGGTGGGCGAGATAGAAGGCCGCCACATCGAACCCGACCAGGTTGAGGCCGTTCCAGAGGCCGTGCCGGTTGGGGTCCGAGGGAAAACAAGCCGCGTGCCATTCGTCGAACCGGTCGCTCAGGCGCAGCCCGATCTCGAGGTGGAGATGGGCGCGGGTGATGTCGATCCCATCCCCGGTCCAACCCATGATGCCGAGGGATTGCCCGGCGGACACAGCCGATCCCGGGCTGACCTCGACGGTTCGTAGATGTGCGTAGAGCGAGTAATAGGTGGCTCCGTCCCAGGGGTGCTCGATGACGACCAATCGCCCGTAGTTCGACAGGCGGGGGTCCTGCGAGACGTGGGCCACCCGCCCCGCCGAGACCGCACGCACGACGTCGAGCGGTGCGGAGTCGGGCCCCCGTTTGACCGGGCGGATATCGACCCCCTCGTGGAAGCGAGTCAGGACCAGCCCGCCTCCCCACTCGACCGGATTGCGGACGAAGCCGTACTGGCCGCCCTGCCACGGGCGGGATTTCGCCCCCTGGAAATTGCGTTCGACGTATTGGTAAAACGCGGGGCCACCGCCTTCGAACAGCGCGCGATTGTCGGTCGGGAGAACGAGATCGATCCCGGCAGGAGCGAGGGTCGGGACCAGGAAAGCGGCGATCCCGCAGGCGAGCCGGATCATTCGCGCTTGCGGTTCAGCTCCGCGCGATGCTTGAGCTCGGCCACGTCCGCGTCCGTCAGGCCGGATGGGACGGGGAGGATGCCGTCCTCGATGCGTCGGTCGATGTGAAGATCCACAATCTGACGTGCCTGGATGAAGACGACGAGCGCTCTGCCGCGGTAAGACTGGCTGACCGCTTCCAGCCGGATTCGCCCGCCCGGGCTGAGGCGGAGATAGGCTCCTTTGGTGCCATCCTTGGCGTCGAAGGGGATCACATCCAACACATCGCGGTCGCTGAGGTCGGGGCCGGTGCTGATGAAGGTGCTGCGCTTGGCGTGGAGCAGTTCGACGGGGCGGGCGAACTTGTCGGAGTCGTTCGCGACCATCTCGACATGAACGGTGAGAAACACACGCGGGGCCTTCTCGCCGGCCACAGCCAGCAGGGGCAACGCAACGCAGAGCAGGGCGATCCATCGGATTTGCATGAACGCATCCTTACGGCGGACGCCAGCCCGGATCAACCCCCGGGATCCGGGTCGGGTGGGCCCGGGCTATCAACGTCCGGGGAGCGCATCCAGCAGGAGGCCCCGCAGATATTCCGTCTCGGGCAGGTGCGGCAGGATCGGGTGATCGAGCGGTTGGGTGAGCCGTTGCAGGAGGCGGAGATGCCGCCGGGCATCGACACTGGCATCCACAAGGGTTTCAAGAAAGGCGGCCTCACCGACATGATGAGAGCAACTGAACGTGGCAAGGATCCCGTCGGGATCGAGCATCTTCAACGCCCGCAGTTGCAGTTCCTTGTAGCCGCGCAGCGCATCGCCCGCCGCCGCTTTATTGCGGGCAAACGGCGGCGGATCGAGAATGATGAGGCCGTAGCGCGCACCCGCCTGTTCCTCGGCCTTGAGAAAATCGAACGCGTTGGCCTCGATGGCTTCGACGGCCAGTCCGTTGACCGCGGCGTTTGCCCGGATGGCGGAACAACAGTCCGCGCTGGACTCCACCGCCCGCACCTCGCTCGCGCCGACCCGGGCGCAGAACAGCGCGAAGGCCCCCTGATTGCTGAAACAATCAAGCACCCGCCGGCCTTTCGCCACCGCGGCCACGATGCCGTGATTCCGGCGCTGGTCGAGATACAGACCGGTCTTGTGCCCGCCGGACGGATCGACGGTGAACCGGACCCCGTCATACTGAACCTCGAACGGCCCCGGCACCCCGCCGAGCAGGGGACCGGTCCGGGGATCCATTCCCTCCGCCGCCCGCACCGGAGCGTCGTTGCGTTCATACACTTGATCAATGCCCAACACCGAAGCCGCCGCGTCCGCGATCAACATCCGCTGTTGATCCATGGCAAGTGTCAGGGTCTGAAGCACCAGCAGATCCCCATACCGGTCGAGCACGACCCCGGGCAGGCCGTCGCTCTTGCTCCAAACAACACGCTGCAACCGCGGATCCATTCCATGCCGCTCCCGGTGCTGCACCGCCTGGGCGATGCGGCGACGGAAAAAATCGGGGTCGAGTTCCTGCCGCTGACGCGAGAATCGGCGGGCCACGATCTGCGACCGGGAATTGTAAATCGCCGATCCGAGCGGTCGGGCCCGGAGATCTTTGAGGGTCACGACCGATCCGTCCACCGGGGAACCGCTCGCTCGCTCGACTTCGCTGGCGTAGACCCAGTCGTGACCGTGAAAAATGCGGGCGCGCGGGCGAATATACAAGGAAGCCATGTCAGGACTCTGCCTGCTCGGGCGCGAACATTGAACCGAAAAGCGCGGGGCGGGGCGTGGGCGTGATTGGAAATGGGTGAGTCCTCTATTGTAGATGGCAGCCGGGCTGGGTCAGCCCGGTACGCGCGGCGCGTGGATCGGGCAGGGAGGGCACAACGGGGTCACCCCCGACGGTCGGGGCAGGCGGCCTCAGTCTGCAGCGAAGCAGACCCTCCACCCTCACGCACCTTTCATCACGCCCCGGGGCCAGGGCCTTCGATGCGGACACCCCCGGGGTGCGGCTTTCAAGCGGGATTGCGTCAAGGCCTTTGACCGGACAAGATGAGGCATCGTGAATCTTCGTCCGCTTTTGTTCGCAGCACTGCTGCTTCGATTTTCACCCGTCCAGGCCGAGCCACCTTCCACCCCGGTTTGGCGGATGGCATTTGGATCGTGTGCGCGCTCGAATCTTCCCCAGCCGTTTTGGGGACCGATCCGGGCGTTGCAACCGCAGGTCTGGTGCTGGCTTGGCGACAACATCTACGCCGACACCACCGACATCCCGCACATGCGCCGGCTTTATGCGGCCCAGCGCGCCGTGCCCGGTTATGCCGCGTTGATCGCCGGGGGCGGGATCGCGGTGCTCGGCACTTGGGACGACCATGACTACGGCGCAAACGACGCCGGGCGTGAGTATCCCCGGCGCGTGGAAAGTCAGCGCGAGATCCTTGATTTCCTTGATGAACCCTCGGACTCCGCCCGCCGCACCCGGGAGGGAATCTACACGTCGCGCACCTTCGCCCAGGACGGGCGCAGCGTAAAAGTCATCCTCCTCGATACCCGCTATCACCGTGATCCGATCGGGAGCAACGGCACCGTGCTCGGGGAGGAGCAGTGGAAATGGTTCGCCGCCGAGCTGGGCGATTCAAAAGCCGACGTTCATATTGTCGTCACCAGCATCCAGGCAATCGCCGAGGAGCATCGATTCGAAAAATGGGCGAACTTCCCGGATGAACGACGCCGCTTGTTCGGGGTGATCGCCGCCAGTCGTGCCCGTGGGGTGATCCTGATCAGTGGGGATCGTCATCACGCCGAGATTTCGCGGCTGGCCACCGGTCCTGCTAACCCGGTTGCCTACCCGATCTACGAGATCACCTCGAGCAGCCTGACCCATTCCCGCAATCCGCAGGCCGAGTCGAATCGGCACAGGGTGGGCCTCATCAGTTTCGAGCGTAACTTCGGCCTGATCGAGATCAACTGGGCTACGGGGAACGTTCGGTTCAGGATTCTCGGGCAGGATGGAGGCACGCTGCTGGAGGCGGCAACCCCGCTCTCTGCGCTCAGCCCCCCTTGAGGTCCGGGGATTCCCAGCTCACGGCCCCCGGCGGATCGGGATCTACCTCTGCTTGCTCCTGTTGAACGCTGTGATTCGTGCCTGCCCAACGGGAAGGGAGGGCGGAAGTCGAGGCGTGACAATGGCAGCATCGCGGCTTTCCAGTTGTTGGCGTTTGCGATCCAGCCCTGGCTGTCCCAAACTTCCCGCGTGCAACAGTTCTGCATCCTCCTTCTCCTGCTCGGCTTCGCCCTGCCCACCCCTGCCGAATCGCTGCGCGACGGCGACCTGGTCTTCCAGGATTCGCAGTCCTCGCAGAGCCAGGCCATCCAGCTTGCAACTCAATCGCCGTATTGTCATGTCGGCATGGTTCTCCACCGCAACGGGGAGCCATGGGTGATCGAGGCAGTCCAACCGGTGATCGAGACCCGACTGGCCGAGTGGACCCGGCGGGCGCCGGGGGGCCGATACGCCGTCCGGCGATTGGAACGGGCGGGCGAGGTGCTGACACCCGGCGGGGCGGGCAAACTTCGGAAGGAAGCGCACCGGTACTTGGGGCGCGACTACGATTGGGCGTTCGGGTGGTCCGACGAGCGCATCTATTGTTCGGAGTTGATCTGGAAAATTTACGAGCGAGCCCTCGACATCCGGCTGTGCGAACCGGCCAGGCTCGGGAGTTTCGACCTATCGCACCCCGCGGTGCGGGCCAAACTGCAGGAACGCTATGGGAATCAAGTCCCGCTCGAAGAACCCGTGGTGGCTCCCTCGCAACTGTTCGCGTCCAAGCTGTTGGTCGAGGTCACCCCGGACTGACCCCGGTTCCGCGGTGAGTCCGGCCCGTTTGCCGGCACTCGGTGCGCTCCGGCTTGTGCGGAGGCGTGCCTTCTGCGACATCATGCGTCCGACGCCCCTATTCATGCTCAAACTGCAACAGGATCAGATCTGGAAAATCGATGCCGGGTTCTTAAAGATTACCCGGCTGGAGCGCCTGGCGGTCGGGTACAAGTTTTTCGCGAGTCTGACGGAGCGGCGGGGGATTCCCCGCGAGGCCACGAAGAAGCATTTCTGTCGGTTGATCAAGACCGGCACGCTGCTTACGACCGACGAGGTCCGCGATGCGCGGATGCCCTGAGCGGGTTGAACCGACGATGGAGTCGCGCCTTCATTTCGAGCTGGAAGCGGTTGCGACGGGGTCGCGGGCGCGGGCCGCACGGTTTCGCACCCTGCATAATGTTGTGGAGACGCCGATGTTCATGCCGGTCGGCACGCAGGCGACGGTGAAGGCCCAGCTGCCTCAAACGCTCGAGGATGCCGGCTCCCAGATCCTGCTGGCGAACACCTACCACCTCCTGTTGCGCCCGGGACTCGATGTCTTCCGGCGCATGGGCGGCATCCATCGGTTTACGAGCTGGACCCGCTCCGTGCTCACCGACTCCGGCGGGTACCAAATTTTTTCACTCCCGCATTCGCGCTCCATGACGGAGGAGGGGGCGGTGTTCCAGAGCTACACCGACGGACGTTCCATCCTGTTGAGTCCCGAGGTTAGCGTGGGAGCCCAGGTGGCCATCGGGAGCGACATCATGATGGCGCTCGATCAGTGCGTGCCGTCCACGGCGGATGCATCTGTGGCGGGGGCGGCAGTGGAGCTGACCCAGCGGTGGGCGGCGCGCAGCCTGGCGGCTCGGGGCGACTCGCCCCAGTCGATGTTCGCAATCGTGCAGGGGGCGCTCTTCCCCGAGCTTCGGCGCGAGAGCGTCCTCGGGCTGATCGGGATGCCGTTCGACGGGTTCGCGATTGGCGGATTGGCAGTCGGGGAGGCCAGAAGTCAGCGCGAGGAGATCTGCGCGTTCACGGCGGACCTGCTGCCCGTGGACAAACCGCGCTATCTCATGGGGGTCGGCACGCCGGTTGATATCTTGGAGGCGGTCCATCGTGGCGTGGACATGTTTGACTGCATCATCCCGACCCAGGTGGCGCAGCGGGGTGGGGTGTTCACCTCGAGGGGCTATTTGCAGTTGCGCAGGGGGGTCTACAAATTCTCGGACGAACCGCTTGATCCCGCCTGTCCGTGCCCGACCTGCCGACGCTATTCGCGGGCTTATCTGCATCATCTCACCAAGGCCCGCGAGACCCTGGGCTGGCAGTTGCTCGGGAAGCACAACATCCACTTTTATCACCGGCTCATGCGAGAAATCCGGGCCAGTATTTTGTCCGATACCTTCACGGCGTTCTACGAGGCGAAGCGCCTAATTCTTCACGAAGACGACCTGGACAACCCGGTCGATATTCCGCCGCCCAAGGCTCCCAAACGCCGGATCCTGGGGAACTACGAGGTCCACACGGCATGGGAAGGGTTCGCCAGCATCCGGCACCTGCATTCCGGCGAGATCATGCATTCCCGAACCCCGCCCATGGAGGAGGCCGAGGGGCTTTACATCGGTCAGTCACGCCTGGCCGAACGCCTGCGCGAAGCCACCGCCGTCCCTCTGGGGATCTGGGATGTGGGTCTCGGAGCGGCCGCCAATGCGATGGCGGCGATTGCCACCTACGAGCGCGAAGCTGCGGCGGGGCCGGGCCGCGATCTCCACATCATCAGTTTCGAAAATGATCTCGACTCGCTCCGGCTGGCGTTTCGCAACAACGATCAGTTCCATTATCTTCGCCACAGCGCCCCCGCTGCCATTCTGAAAGCCGGCGCGTGGCAGTCCAAAGACCATCCCGGTCTCCGGTGGACGCTGGTTCCCGGTAACTTTCTCGAGGTTCTGGATACCGCTCCCGCTGCGCCCGACCTGATTTTTTACGACATGTTCTCGGGCAAGACGAATGCCGAGGCGTGGACCTTCACCTCGTTCCGACGGGTGTTTGCGGCGTGCCGGGGTCGCGGCGTGGGGCTTTATACCTACACCTGTTCGACGGCCTCCCGGGTTGCCCTGCTTGCCGCCGGGTTTTTCGTGGCCCGCGGACGGTCGACCGGCGACAAAATCGAGACCACCATCGCCCTGACGCCTGAGGCCGTGCGACCGGACCACGTGTTGCTCGGTGACGAGTGGCTTGCGAAATGGCGGCGATCCAGCGCCCGTTTCCCAGCCGATCTGCCACCCGGCGATCATCCGGAGTGGGAGCGCGTGATTCTACGCCACCCGCAGTTCCGCACGGCGGGCGATGGGCTTGACCCGTGAGCGGGGTTTCCACATCGTACTAATACTAAAGATGGGATCTGCACACGCCGCGACGCCCCCCCAACCCGGACGGAATTCTGCCGACACTGCGGAAGTCGGGCTGGACCCTTACACGACGCTCGGCCTGGATCGGGGCTGCACCACCGCCCAGGTTCGCGCCGCGTATCGGTTGCTGGCCAAACAACATCACCCCGACATGGACCGGGATTCGCCGGATGCCGTCCTGCGCACGCAGGCGCTCAACGCCGCGTATGAAATTCTGAGCAACCCGGATCGGCGCCGCGCGTATGACCAGGAGGCGGTCACCACCCGCCCATCGACCGACACCCTGCGCAGCAGAGCGCCGGGCCGCGCCCTTGCCAAGGATGTCCACCTGGATACCCGGGAGCTTCTGCGCGGCACCGTGATGGCCGTCCGAATTCACGATCCGGCCAATGCCGGAGAAGAGGAGGTGTATGAGTTGGTTGTTCCCCCCGAGACCGCACCGGGCACGCGATTCCGACTTGCGCGTACCGCTTCCTCGGGAGGAGGGGCCGTCTCGGTGCGGATCAAGGTCCGGCCCGACGCCCGCTTCAGGGCGAGAGGGTCCGATTTGCGATGCGACCTGCGGATCCATCCGCACCGCGCCACCACCGGCGGCACTGAATCCGTGCGCGGGGCGGCAGGCGATTTCGTGCGGGTGCAGATTCCGGCAGGGATCGGTGCCGACGAAGTCCTGCGGATTCCGGGCGAGGGACTGCCGAAGCCGCGCGGTGGCCGGGGCGATTTGCTGGTGCGAATCCGTTACCGGCCGGAGATCCGGATCACGCGAAAGTGACGGGTGCAGCGTTCCAGTCACGGAATCCGTCCGGGATTCCGGAGCCGACAAGATTCATCGTTGCCGTGCCCTGGAACGGGCTCAGCTCGGTTCCGCTTGGGAAGCGTCCGTCTCGCTGGAGGGTGGAGCCGGCGATCGGGCGGCCTCGGCTTTCTCCCGGCGTTTGGCCTCTTTCTTGGCCTTTTTGTCCATTTCGCGACGGCGCTTTTCGAATGAGTAGTTGGGTTTTGCCATTGTCTTTCCGAGATTCTGCCACCCGATTGGCCCGGGGGCGAGCGGCGATTTCGCTTTTGCGGCCCCCAGGATGGCGGGAACTCAAGAAAGTTGAAAGGTTGGCTCGCTTAGTGCGGAAAACCTGCGATTGGTATAAAGATGAAGACATCGTATGGCTTTTCTCGTCGGGGTCCGGATCGGGTTGCGGAGGAGTTGGCCACGGTGCTCTCTAAAAAGCGCTCCATTGAGTTCAAGGCGCTCTTTACCATCGTTCATGCGAATCTCCGTGCCCGGAATGAGGCGTCGGGTGGCGAGGAGATGCTGCGGCTTCGGGCCTACGAGAAACTCCAGAATCTCGTGGATGCGGGAGTCGTAAAAAAGACCGGGAAAGAATACCGGGGTCAGACGGCCGGGCTGACGCGGTTCCTCGCGACAGCGGCGGAATTCAACGCCAAGTTTGCCGCGGGCAATCACAGTCGCCCGCCTTCCACCGGAGTGGGCGACAAGTCGTCCGCACGCGTCGCCGAAGCCGGTTGAGCCGGTCGCAGCCGGCCTGGGCTCCCAGTGTGGGCGGAGTCAGTTGTTCATGGCGCTCCTCGGTCAATTCAACTCCCTGCGTGTCGTTCGCCAGGCTCCTCCCGGGCTCTATCTCGATGGCGGGGAGCAGGGTGAGATTCTGCTCCCTGGCAAGTACATCCCGCCCGGGGCGACGGCTGGCACGAGCATCGAGGTGTTCGTTTACCGGGACTCCGAAGACCGGTTGGTGGCCACCACCGGGCATCCCCGCGTCCGAGTCGCCCAATGCGCATCGCTGCGCGTCGTTTCGGTCGAGCGCGGTGTGGGCGCCTTTCTCGACTGGGGTCTGGAGAAGGATCTGCTCCTGCCGTTGCGCGAACAGACGCGCGAGTTGCGTCCGGCTGACCGGGTGATCGTGCTTGTCGCCATCGATCCAAAATCCGACCGCATCATGGCCACGGCGCGGCTCAAGCGCTGGCTCAACAAACAACCGGCTAATTTCCATGCCGGACAACCCGTCGGGTTGCTGATCGAGTGCAAGACCCCGCTCGGCTATCGTGCCATCATCGATCACACGCATCAGGGCCTTCTTTACCATGGGGATCTGGCCCGTCCGCTGCGGGTGGGGGAGAGCGTCGACGGCTTCATCCGCACGGTGCGTTCGGATGGGAAGATCGATCTTTCCCTGGACCCGCCGGGCTATCGCCGGATCGCGCCGCTCACCGATCAGATTCTCGAGCAGTTACGAGCGAGCGGCGGGAGTTTGTCGTTTCATGATGGCAGCCCACCGGAGGCGATCCGGTCAACCTTCGGTGTGAGCAAAAAGGCCTTCAAACAGGCGGTGGGAGCGCTTTACCGCCGTCGACGAATCTGCGTCGACCCGGACGGCATCCGCCTGAGCGGGGAGTGAGTCGGGCTGGCGGATCACGGCGGCTCGTCCTGCCGGATCGCGACGGTGGGTCCCGGTTGATCTCAAAGCGCTTTGCCGTGTGGGAGAGGCAGGTTAGGAAGAGGGGGTGAATCCGTTTCGGCATGTTGCGTTCTGGCTGCTATTGGCAGGTCTGCTTTGCATGGGCGCCTCGTATTGGGTGCTGTTCTCCCCGGTTGCCGCCCCTGTCGAGCCCATCGCGCGGGGGGTGTTGGTTCCGCCGACTCCAACCCCGCCGCCGTCCGAGACCGCTCCGGCCCCCGAGGAGGCGGGCGGGCAGGCGGGATTGCCCGCCGGGTTGCTGACTCAGATCCCGCTGAGCGAACCGCTCGTCGATATCGAAAGCCGGTTTGTGCTGCCGCTGGTTCCCACCGAGGCGGAGTTTCTTGCGACTGCGCATTTGGTGCCCCCGGATCAACTCCCTCGAACCGTCCGCCTTCGGGATGCGCTGGCGCTTGCCCTCACGGTCGAGGGCCGTTCGGTCGGAGCCATCCAGCTTCCCTCGGGGACCGGGGTGATGTTGGAAAAGGCTGAGCCCGGCCGATTGCACATCGCTCATCGCAACGGGCGGGCCGTGGTTGCCATGAACCGAACCGATTTCTCGGACCGCGTGTATCGTCCGCATGCCGAGCGACTGCAGAAGGAACGCGAGCGAATCGGGCAGGCGAGGGCGATCTCCCAGGAAAAGAACCAGCGGATCGAGGAGTCGAGAGCCGCCCGTGCAACGGCGATCGGGCCACTGCCGCGGCAGGCGCCGGATGGGGGGTACCCGGAGATCGCCGCCGCCCTGGCTTTGGAGGGGGGGCCGCAAATTCCCCCGGCGGATGTGACCGGGTGGGGAACTCCGCGGTTCCTTGCGGACCAAGGGAGCGACTATTGGGCGGTGGATGTGGAGTATCGACACTCAACGCCGTTGGGTTTGATTCAGGATCAGCGGGTCGCCCTGTGGCAGGACGGGAAATTTGTGCGTTGGGTTCGGGGTCGCTGACGGCTGCCCCGTGCTTCCGCGTTGATGAGCCACGGCGCAGTTGATGGATGGCGTGCGGCGTCCGTACGCAGAACACCCAAGGCCACCGAAGCGGCCTTGGGTTTGAGGTTCTACTGCCGCGCAGTGCGGCTTTCGGGTTGACCAACGGATTAGAACAACCAGCGGAGACCGAGGCGGAAGAGGCCGGGGACATCGCTGTCGGCGAAGACCGCGCGTCCGTCACCGAAAACGCCCATCTTCTCCGTCAGACGCACTTCCACTCCGCCGCCCACTTGCACGCTTGCGGAGTTCTTGCTGTCGAAGTGGCCGCCGCCGCCGGCGAACACATAGGGGGCGAAGCAGATCTCACCTTCCATGGGGGCGCGGAGAACGAGCAGGCCGCTCACGCTGTGGAGGGGACTTCCTTCGGTGGAGCCGTCGTTCCAGTTGCCTTCGAGGGTGATTCCGAAATAGCGATTCCAAAAGTAGTTGATCGCGACTCCGCCGCCGAAGGAGTCCTCGAAATAATCTCCGTCGCCCAGTTGGTAGCTGGCGAACGTGTCGATGCTCATTTCCTGATCCGCGAAGCAGGTTTTGGTGGGGACGATCGGGTTCTTGGATTGCTTGGACGACCCGGCGTAGGCCATGGTTCCGGCGGAGGCTGAGGCTGTCAGGCAGACTGCTGCGCCGAGAGCGATGATCAAGGTTTTCATGGGCGGGAGCTTTGCTTCCCGGATCACTGCAAGCAAGAACAATCTTCGGGTGGGCCTGGAGGTCAACCGGGATGCTCCTGTCGGGATGCTCCTGTCGGGATGCTCCTTGTGGCGGCAGGGTTCCCGTGCTCACATTGCGGAAGTGCCTTTTCAATGAAACGTCGCCTGATACTTGTGATCGCGTTTGCCGGGCTGCTGCTGCATGGGCTCGGTGGGATGAGCCTGCTTCGGGCCCGCGCCTCCAGTCCGACCTCCGAGGACTCGGGTTACGCAAACATCTCGGTGCTGACGCGGGCGCTCCAGTTGATCCGGCAGGATTACGTCGACGATCAGCGGATCGGGTATCGCGACCTCACGTATGCGGCGTTACGGGGGATGCTGGCCAGCCTGGATCCGCACAGCCAGTTTATGGAACCGCAGGATTTCAAGGCGCTCCAGGACGACACCAAGGGGGACTTTGGAGGGCTCGGGATTGTGGTTTCCATGCGGGAGGGGGTGCTGACGATTGTCTCCCCGATGGAGGACACGCCGGGGTTCAAGGCTGGGTTGTTGCCCGGCGATCAGATTCTGAAGATCAACGGGACATCCACCGAGAAGCTCGATATTTCGGACGCGGTATCCCAGTTGCGCGGCCCGGTCGGGGAGAAGGTGACGCTGACGATCCTGCGTCCGAGCACCAAGGAGATCCGCGATTTCCAGGTCGAGCGGGCGGTGATCAAGGTGCGAAGTGTCAAGGGTGAGCGCCTGCTGGATTCTGCGGAAACCGGGGGATACCGAATTGGGTATGTGCGGCTGACGCAGTTCAACGAGCCCACGGCCAAGGAGTTGGAGGCGGCACTCGACCGGCTCGAGGGACAGGGGATGCAGGCACTTGTGCTGGATTTGCGTTACAATCCGGGCGGCCTGCTCAACAGCGCGGTGGATGTGTGCGGGCTGTTTCTTCCGCCGCGCCAGGTGGTGCTGACGACCGAGGGCCGTGTGGCCTCACAGCGCAAGGTGTACCGGACGCCCGACAGCAGCCGGCGGCGTCCGGAGTATCCGCTCGCGATCCTGATCAACAACGGGAGTGCCAGCGGGTCCGAGATTGTGGCGGGCGCATTGCGCGACCTGCATCGGGCGATCCTTGTTGGTGAGACGACGTTTGGGAAGGGGTCGGTGCAGAGCGTGGTGCAGCTCCCGGACGGTGCCGGGCTGAGGCTAACGACGGCCAAGTATTATACTCCCAGTCGCCAGGTCATTCATGAGAAGGGGGTGACCCCTGGCATCCGGCTTCCGCTGAGTCCGCGGGAGGAGCGGGATGTGTTGTTACTGCGTCGCGAGGAACTTCCCCGGTCCGAGCAGGGGGAGTCCCTCAAGGACCTGCGCGATTTGCAGCTCGACCGGGCCTCGGATGCGTTGCGCGGCATGCTGGTGTATCGCGAGCGGAGGGCGGCTGCCCTAACCGCCGGGTCGGGTCCATTGGCCCCTGCCGTCCGGTGATCACCCTGGCCGTTGAGACCTCGTGTGATGAAACCGCGGTGGCGGTGCTCCGCGATCGCGACGTGCTGCTCGCCTCGGAGGTGCGGTCGCAGATCGCGCTGCACCGGCCTCATGGCGGGGTGGTGCCCGAGATTGCATCCCGGGATCATCTGGCCGGGATTGGGGCCGTGCTGGAGACGGCGCTCCGGACCGCCGGCGTTTCCGTGGCCGGGGTCGGTGTTTTTGCCGCGACCAAGGGACCGGGTCTGGCGCCTGCGTTGCTGGTGGGGTTCTCCCTCGCGAAGGGCCTGGCGGCCGGGGCCGACCGGCCGTTCGTCGCGGTGAATCATCTCGAAGGCCATTTGCTCTCCCCCTTTTTTGGGGGCGATGTGCCACCCTCGGTCGCGCTGGTTGTCAGTGGGGGCCACACCTCGCTGGTCGCCGTGCAGGCCGCGGGGCGTTATCAACTGCTTGGCCGGACCCGTGACGATGCCGCCGGCGAGGCGTTCGACAAGGTTGGCAAATTACTCGGCCTGCCCTATCCCGGTGGTCCTGAAATCGAGAAGGCCGCGCGGGGCGGCAATCCGGCCCGGTTCGATCTTCCGCGCGGGCTGTTGCGCGAGGGGCTGGATTTCAGTTTCAGCGGGCTGAAAACCGCCGTCCGATATTTGCTTCCCTCGATGGGGCCCGAAGCGGCGCCCGATCTCTGCGCCTCCTTTCAGGCTGCGGTGATTTCGGTTTTGGTGGAGAAGAGCATTCGCGCGATGCGCGAAACCGGGCTGTCCACGCTCGGGCTCAGCGGGGGCGTGAGTTGCAACCGCGCCTTGCGGGAGGCGTTCGCGCGGCGGTGCGGGCAGGAGGGGATCACCCTGCGGATTGCGGATCCGGCGCTCTGCACGGACAATGCCGCGATGATCGCCCGCGTGGCGTACGAACGGATGCTGGCTGGCGCTGGATCCGAGCTTACCGAGGAAATCGATCCCGCGCTGGGAATAACCTGAGGACGGGCTGTAGCGGAAGTCGCGGAGACTCCCGGGGCGTTGGACGCGGGTTGAGGGAGGGCGCGGGTTCGCTCAGGGTTGGCAGGGGTCGCCTTCGACCACGGGATTGGTGAGGGCACCGATGCCCTCAATCTCGACGGTCACTCGGTCGCCCGGTTGCAGCCAGACGGGGGGGGTGCGGGCCATTCCGACGCCTTCGGGCGTGCCCGTCAGGATGACCGTGCCAGGGAGCAGTGTGGTGTCGGCGCTGAGAAACTCGATCAGTGTCGGGACATCGAAGATCATGTCGGCCGTGTTTGAGTCCTGCATGACGGTCCCGTTGAGCAGCGTTCGCAGGCGCAACCGGTTCGGATCGGGGATTTCGTCGGCGGTAACCAGCACAGGCCCCATCGGGGCAAACGTGTCGAACCCCTTCGAGCGGCACCATTGTCCGCCGCTGCGGTTGCGATCTTTCTGCCAGTCGCGCGCGCTGACGTCGTTGGCGCACGTGTAACCCAGGACGTACGAGAGGGCATTCGCGCGGCTTGCGTTGCGGCAGGTGCGTCCGATCACCACCGCGAGTTCGCATTCATAGTCGACCTGGTCGCTTCGGAGCCGGCGAGGCAGGTGGATCGGGTCCTCCGGGTTCTGAATCGCCCCCGGGTTTTTGTAAAACAGGATGGGGGCGCCGGGGAGCGAAGCGCCGGTTTCCTCCGCATGTTTGCGGTAGTTCAGGCCGATGCAGAGAATGGCGGCCGGCAGGACCGGGGTGAGCCGGCGGACCGGGGTGATCGGCACATCGGTCGGATGCCAGGTCCCGAACAGATCCCCCTCGATGCGGTGGGCGGAGCCGTCCGGATTCTCGACGGCGAGGCGGATTCCGTCGGCGGGTGTGGAGAAGCGTGCGATGCGCATCCGTGAACGATCCGGAGTTTTCGGACAGGCGTCAATCGCGCGCCGGATGGGCCAGGGAGCCTTCTAGATCGGCCGGTCGTTGCTCAGTTCCCAGGGGAACTGGACCAGGACCATTCCGGCCTGCTCATTCATCATGTCCGCGGCCTGCGAGGTGTGCAGCAAACGGAAGCTCATGACGTGCTTGTGGGTGTCGAGATTCCGGACACCGGGTTGGAGAAGAGTGGCGTCCATGGTGTAATCCCCCGGCGCCAGGAAGTCCCCCGGGATGCAGACTTCCGCCGTGTAGTCGCCGGGTTGGAGGGTGTCGGTTCCCCCGCCGGAAAGCTCCGGTGAGCGTGAGCAACAGACGCGCTGACCCATGCCGTTCACGAGGCCGATGTCGAGGCGGGCGCTCCGGATGGTTTCGCGGACGCGGTAGCAGACCCGGATGCGGAAGGGATGTTCGCTCGGAAGGTCGGTGCCCATTTCGGGGCGCTCCGGCACGATGGCAATGGAATGAATGCCGGCGACGAATTCCGTCGGCAGCTCCAATTCCGCGCGCACGGAGCCCTCGCTGCGAGCCATGACGTAGCTGCGAATGGCTTCCTCCGGCCTACCGGAGAACGTGAGTTCGCCGTGATCGATGAGGATGGCCCGGGTGCAGAGGCCCTGGACCGCGGCCAGGTTGTGACTTACGAACAGGACCGTTCTCCCGGCACTGGCCACGCTCTTCATTTTTCCGATGCACTTTCTTTGGAACTCGAGGTCGCCCACGGCGAGCACTTCGTCGGCGATGAGGATCTCCGCGTTGAGATGGGCGGCAACGGCAAATCCGAGCCGGACCTGCATGCCGCTGGAATAGCGGCGGACGGGGGTGTCCAGAAACTTCTCCGCTTCCGAAAACGCGACAATTTCATCAAAGCTGGCGCGGATCTCCGCCCGTTTCATTCCTAGAATGGTGCCGTTCAGGAAGATGTTCTCACGGCCGGTCAGGTCCGGGTGAAATCCGGTGCCGACTTCGAGCAGGGAGGCGGTGCGTCCGCGCATGACCGCCTCCCCCGCGGTCGGTTCGGTCACACGGGAGAGCAGTTTGCAGAGGGTGGACTTGCCGGCACCGTTGTGCCCGATGATTCCGAGCACCTCGCCCTGATCCACGTTGAAGGTGACATCCTTCAGGGCCCAGAACCGGCGTTTGGAGCCGATCGATTCCGACTCGCCCTTGCGTCCCGCCAGGCGGAGCAGGTCATCCCGCAGGGTTTTGAACCCGAATCGGCCGAGTTCGTATCGTTTGGAGAGGCCTGCGACCTCGATGACAGGGCTGGCCATGGCAGCGCTAGAGTGTATCGACGGCTGACCGCTCGGTCTGGCGGAAGAACCAGATGCCGCCCACGGCGAGCGCCAGGGCGGTGGCGAACCCCGTGACCAGCTCGAGAGGGGATACGGTGCTGCCACCGATCAACGCGCCGCGCAATACGTCCACGGCTGCGGTCGCAGGGTTCAGCGAGACCAACAGGCGGAACCGGTCGGGCACCGAAGCGAGCGGGTAAATGACCGGCGTGAGGTACAGCCAGATCTGAACCAGAAAGGAAGCGAGGTGGGCGAGATCCCGATATTTCACCGTCAGCGCCGCAATGGCCAGGCCGAAACCAATGGCCGTCAGGCCGAGCTGCAGAAGCATGACGGGAACCAGCGGCAGCAAAGCAAGCTGCGGTTGGATGCTGCCCGCGCCCGGCCATGCGACTGCCACAATGACGGCGAGACACACCACCGTGAGGACCTGGACAGCGAATCCGAACAGGTTTCCGATCGCCGTCGCGATGGGGAGACAGAGCCTGGGGAAATAGATCTTTCCGAACAAGGGGCCGTGGACCACATAGAGCTGCGAGGTGGTCACAAAGCTCTGGGAGACGTAGTTCCAACCGGCAAGACCGGCCAGGTAGAAGACGCCCGGCGGGGCTCCGCCCGTCGGAATTCGTGCGAAGATGGAAAAGACCATCGTGAAAACGCCCGAAACCAGCAGCGGCTGAAGGACCAGCCAGAGCGGCCCCAGAATGGTTTGCCGATAACGGGTCGCGAAGTCCCGCTTGACCAGCATCCGAACCAGATCCCGGTAATGCCAGAGCTCCGACAGATCGATGGACGAAAGCCCCCGGCGCGGACGGATGCGGAACTCGACGGTCTGGTTCATGCCGGCGCCATTGTGGGCGTTCTGGATCTGGAAGTAGGTTGCACCTGGTATCGGTTGGATCTTCCCGCGACCACCCCGGGGGAGCTATTGCGGAGCGGTTTTCTGCGGTATGGACCCCGTTTTTGGAAGACAATTTACGGGGCATCCCGGGCGGGAGCCCATTGGATGGCCTGGAGGGTGCGGAGGGGTCGGGGCTCGGAGTCAAACGCCGAGGTGCTGTAGCCGGTGATCGTGGCCATGGTTCCAGTTTGGGGGCCGCCCCGTGCGGCCCACGTCATCCCGAGCAAGTGGTGCGGGCGCTGATAGATCGGTGCGACAGAGAGGTCAACAACCACCCATGCGACCCTGCGTTCAGTCAGCAAGCGGTCCAGCTCTTCCGGCGTGCGGATGCTGCTTTCGTACCCACGGCCCAGCCAGTCGCTCGCCGCCATCTCTTTGCTCGACCTGAGCACGGTCCGGCCCGGGCGTGGTTCGCGCCGGGCAATTTCCGCGATGAACGCACCCTCGCCCCGGGCGTCCGAGATGACGAGGACGGTGCCCGGTTCTTGACCCACGATCTCTGCCGCCTGCGCGAATCCTGCGGGGAGTTTGATTGGGACCGGAATCGTCAGCCAGCAGGCCAGGATCGCGCCCGGGATGAGGGCGGCAAGGACCCGCGGGGTGCGGCCCGGTGACGCAGCCAGGGAGCCGACGCCCAGAGCGGCGGCGATGATTCCCGCGATGGCCGTGGGAAGCAGGTAGCGGGCGTCGATGCCGGATGGAACGGCGACCGTGAACAGCAGACCTGCCAGGGCGAACACCGCCCATCGTCGTGCGGCGGTGGCGGTGCCGGTGGCGGGTGCCAGCAACCCGACGGCCAACGCCGGCAGCAGCGGCACGAGCACGGGCCATGCCGCCTTTCCGTAGGCGGGCAGGGCGAGCGCGAGATACTCGCCGAGGCTCGCCGTGGCCATCCCCTCCTGCGTGATGCCGTAGGTCGCGAGCATCCAGGGGGCGGCGAGCAGGAGCACGGGCACGGGAGCGAGGTAGAGGGCGGGGCGCCGCAGGAGTTCCCAGCGCCGTGCCAGCAGGAGGGAGAGAGGGGGCAGCAACGCGAGAAACAGGGCGGTTCCCTTGGTGAGAATGGCGGCGGCGGCCAGGAAACCGAACCCTCCCGCGCGACGCCCGGTTGGATCATCGAGAAAGCGGTTCCACGCGGCCCCGGCTGCGAGCGCGAGCAGGCAGACCAGGAGATCGGACATCACCAGCAACTCGATCTGTCGCAGCCACGGGAGCGCTTGGAGCAACACCGCCGCCCCCGCCGCGATCCAGGTGCCCGCGTGCGGACGCACCGTCGCGAACACGAACGCGGAGAGGGCGGCGGAGAGGGCGGCCTGCAGCAGCAGCGCCGACGCCACTCCCGGGGCCGGCAGCAACCAGAGCGCTTCGACCAGATAAAAACCGGGGGGATAATGGCCGAGGGCGACCCGGGGGAGTGCGGCGTAGTATCTGCGCGCATACGCGATGGGGGGCTCGATGTTGCCGGTCAGCAAAGCGACCGCATAATCGCGCACCATCAGCCCGGTGACATAATGGGCGGCTTCGTCCGGGTGGCCGGCCAGGTCGGCCTGGTACGCCCCGCCGCACCACTGGGCGGTGAAGGCGAGGAGCAGGGCAAGCAGGAACACCGCGACAACCGCCAGGTAGGTTCGTCTGCCGGTTGCGGTTTGCATGGCGAGCCAGCGTTGAAACACATCCGCCCGGCGGAATCGACCGAAAACGGGGACCAGTTAGGGATGGACGAGGCGCACGGGCTTGGCTACCAACACCGCGCGATGAAGGACTTGGTCGAAAACCGGCGCCGGCTTTCCCTTGGGGAGAAGCTCGATATTTTGCGGGTTGCACTCCGGCAGAACGGCCCGCGGTGGTCCCTGCTGCTCGGGCTGTATTACGCCGCCAGCAAGGTGGCCGACCGCGCTTTCCAGGGCATGCACCGCATCCGCCTGGAAAAGGGCATCCCCGGCATGAACAGTCCCGAGCTCAATCGCGCGATCTGGCGTGGTTGGAATTGGGATGCCGGCGGCGAAGAATGGACGGTGTCGCCCGAGTGGAAGGAATCGTTGTTGCGGTGCGTGCTCGATGCCGAGATGCCGCGCGGGGGCCACATCGTCGAGATCGGGCCGGGGGCCGGGCGGTGGACCGGCGCACTGATCGAGCGCTGCTTGAAATACACCGGGGCGGACATCTCGGATACCTGCGTGGCCCTCTGTCGGGAAAAGTTCGGTGGCGGGGGCCGGGCATCGTTTCACGTCACCAGCGGAGCCGAGTTGTCGATGGTTGCCGACGGCACCGCGGATGCCGTCTGGTCGTATGACGTCTTCGTCCACATCAATGAGCCCGAGGCGGCGGGCTACGCGCGTGAATTCCGACGCATCCTGAAGCCCGGTGCCCGCGGGGTCATCCAGCACGGAGCCGTTGCGGGTGAGAAGGGGGGCTGGCGGAGCACGCTGACCACCGCGAGTTTCGCCCTCGTTCTCGACCAGGCCGGGCTTCGCGTGGTCCGGCAGTTTGATCACTGGGACGACGCCGGAACCCGTCATCCGTGCGGCCTCTACGGCGATGTGATCACCGTGTTCGAGCGACCGGCCTGAGCGGCCGAAGGCGGCGGCGTTACCAGCACAGGCCGTGATACGCGGCGGCGAGCGCCTGCAACTCGGGCCAGCCGTTCACATCGACCACCACATGGTCGGGACGGAGGAGCATCGACAATTGCGAGATCGGCACGCATCGCTGGCTCACGACCACGACCGCGTCCCGGGCGGACAGTGCTGCGGCGGGATCGTCCACCAGACGCGCCCCGAGATCGGGCCACACGGCCGCAACGACCTGCGCATTCGCGCCGATCAAGCGTCTGGGATCGATGGCGGGGTCGTGGGCGGTGACCTCCCAGCCCGCCGCAGCGAGGTCCGCCGCCAACCGCAGCATCGGGCTCCCGCGCAGGTCGTCGGTGTTCTGCTTGAATGCGACCCCCAGCAGCACCGCGCGGCGTCGGCCGGAGGAAATCACCAGATCGCGCAGGTGACCGTAGTGCGCCTCGTTATCTTCCGGCAGGGATCGGATCAACGGGGCGTTCACGCCCAGCCCCGGGAGTTGATGCAGCAACCCGGCGACGTCCTTCGGCAGGCACGAGCCCCCGTACGGATTTCCAGGACGCAGATAACGGCTCGAGATGTTCAGCCGCGTGTCGCGACAGAGCAAGTCCATGACGTGACGTCCGTCCACTCCGATCCGCTTTGCGATGCGTCCGATATCGTTGCCGAACACCACTTTGAGTGCATGGAAGGCGTTGCAGGCGTATTTGAGGAGTTCGGCGGCTTCATAGGGGGCCGTCTCGATCTCGCCCGGCAGAATGAGGCCGGTTTCAAACACGGCGGGCTTGCCCGTTGCCGTGCCGACCACGGTGAGGGTGGGTTCGAAAAAATCCTCGACCGCATTTCCCTCGCGAAGGAACTCGGGAACAAAAAGCACTTCGATGCCGGTGCCATCGAGGTGGGCGGCGACGCGGCGCGTGGTGCCCGGCGGCACGGTGCTGCGGAGCGCGACCGCCCGGCATCGGCAGTTCCCCGCGGCTGCGGCGATGGCGATGCTGCGGAACACCGTTTCCACATGCGAGAGGTCCGGGGCGCCATCCGCGCCGGGCGGTGTCCCCACGCACACGATGGCCACATCGGCCTCGCGCAGCGCGGACTCCGCGTCGGGGCAGGCTTCGAGCCGTCCGCTCCGCGCGATGTCGGCGAGCCGTTCGCCGACGCCGGGTTCGTGCACCGGCGATTCGCCGCGATGGAGGGCCTCGAGCTTGGCAGGGTGGGGATCCACCCCGAGGATGCGGTGGCCGGACGCACCGAGGCAGGCGGCCGTGACGGTCCCCACATAGCCGAGTCCGAATACAGCGACAGTCATCGGCGGATGATCATTCCCGCGGTTCGAACGTGATGTCGGCGACGAGGTCATCGCCGATGCGCACGAGTTCGCGGCGCAACTCGGACAGCGGAACGCCTGAGGGGACTTGCACCCGGAAAAAAGCGTGAAAAAGGCGCTCGCCGGACATCGGAGCGCTCTCGCAGCCGGACCGGAGTTCCTCGACGTTGACGTTTCGAGCTGCGAAGGCCGCCGCGATTTCACGCACGATGCCCGGTCGGTCCTGGCAGACCACGACAATCTCCGCCGCGCGACCGCTGGTTGGCCCTGGGTCGGGCTTTGCGCGCACGAGATCGATGCGCAAGCCCTCGCCCGCCACGGCGGCGAGGGCCTTTTCCAGAGCGGCTGCGGCCGGTGCCTCGGCCTCGATGCGGACGATCCCGGCGAAGTGACCGCCGAGGCGGCACATCCGGCTTTCGACCCAATTCCCGCCATTCTCGGCGGCGGCGCGGGCGAGTTTCTCGACCAGACCCGGTCGATCCGGGCCCAGCACCGTGAGGATGAATGTCGTCGGATCAGGCATCGCAGAGCAGGACGGGCGAAAGGGATAGCCGTCCGGCACCCGGCGGTGCAAGCCTTCCGTCACCCTTTGACCCCTCACTCAGCCCATCCTGGCACCCCCGGTCCACCGGCCTCCCCCCTCGATCCCGGAGTTCCCGGCCCGTGCGGGCGCACAGTCAGAGCGTTTTCTTCGGGTCCACCGGCCGCCCTGCGGCGACCCATTGGTCGAACAGTTGCCAGCCATGGGTCAGTAATCCGTCCGCAGCCTGGAAGCGGTCGGTTGCCCCTAAGACCACGACGGTGAGGCGGCGCGGGGTGATGAAGACTTGATCGCCGACCTGGCGGCTTTCGGGCGGGCGGGCCGCCGAGATCACCAGGCAATCGCCGGCGCGTGTGGTCCGACCGGTCTTGACGCCGTCAATATCCGACTTCCCGAGCAGTTTGTTGGTGTTCTGCAATTCGAAGCCGAACTCCTGTCCTGCCCGCTGGATCATGACTTTGCGTGCGGGTTGGGATACGATGAATCGAAAGGCGGGCCGGTTCATCGAGTGGCGGGCGAGGCGGGCGATGTCCGTTGCGGTCGAGTACGGCATGCCAAAATCGGCGCCATCGAGCCCGTGCGGGTTGAGAAAGAGGGTGTGGTTCATTCCGAGCTGGCGCGCGAGCGCGTTCAGTTGCGCGACGAATACCCCGACCGGACCCAGCTTCTGAAGCTTGCGAGGAACGGTGGGGAGCAGGCGTGCACCGACGTGGTGGGCCAGGGTGTAGGCGGCCACGTTGTCGGACTGCAGCAGCGCGGCATAGAGCAGGTCGCGCAGGGACATCTCGTCACCGGGCTGGAGTCCGAGGGGATTGACCGCTCCCTGGACCACCGCCTCGGGGGGGATCTGGGCGCGCTCCGTCAGACCGGTTTTCGAGAGGTCGCTCCAATCGAACACCACGGTTGCGGTGGCGATCTTGGTCAGACTGGCGACCTGGCGTTTGGCGTCTCCCGCCTGGGAGCCGAGCACGGCACCGGATGCGTTATCCGCGACCACCCAGGCCGCGGCCGATTGGGCTGCGCACGGGAGGGAGGTGAGGGAGGTGAGAAGAAGGAGAGTCAGTAAACGTTTCATGCAAGCTGGGACAAACCGATCCCATCCGCGATGGGCGTGGGAGGTGGGGCGACCCACAAGAGAGGCCCCGGGTGCATTGGCGGGCCCGAAATTTCCTGGAGAACGCGCCCCAGGTTCAGGCGGCGCGATTTCAGGGAGCGCTGCGGGTTCCGTACCGCATCGGATCCTGGCTGATTGCGAGCATCACGCGTTCGGCGGCGTTCTTCATGTCGTGGTAGAGTGCGTTGCCCGCGCCGGGAGCGCCGATGTTTCCCCAGCGGGCTGTCGCACCGCTCCCACCGCTGACGTCGAACGCGTGGATGACCGCTCCGGTGCGTGCATCGCTTAATTTGACATGGGCGACGAACGTCGAGCGTCCGGCGCTCAGGCAGCCCACCAGCGGAAACAGGCGGTCGCCCGGGTGGCCTGCATCCACGACATCCATGGACCCCGTGACCAGCCAGCCCTCGGGAGCCCGCTCGCCCGGCTTCAGGATGGTCGTCGGAGCCAGCTTCGCCAATTCGAAGCGAAGCGCATCCGCGAACTCCATCGGCGCGATTGCTTTCCGCAGCGGACGTTCCCCGCTGCTCGGGTGCATCCATCCCACGAACTCCGTGCCGGAGACGTCGAAAGGTTGAATGTAGAAGGACCGGGGACTGTCTCTTATACACATCTGACGCTGCCGACGAATAGAGAGGTGTAGATCTCGGTGGTCGCCGTATCATT
>ENA-ORBV01002861-ORBV01002861.1-microbial-mat-metagenome-genome-assembly--contig:-NODE-2861-length-35665-cov-4.659042_pt1 | contig 35665 bp, 31 predicted proteins | sample MGYA00237777_ERZ505514 | MGnify/ENA primary metagenome ERZ505514 (study PRJEB26160, sample SAMN06269048) | microbial mat metagenome | isolation source: Oligotrophic lake microbial mat | place... | reverse complement strand
GCTGGGTGCATGGTCGGCGCGAACATGAAGACAATCCCCGCGTCATCGAGCACGTCGCGCATCCGCGCCACGGGAACGTCAATCGGGACGCCGAGCGCCTCCAGCACATCGGCACTGCCGGACTTCGAGGTGAAGGACCGATTGCCGTGCTTCGCGATCCGCACGCCCGCGCCCGCGGCGAGGATGGCGGCGGCCGTCGAGATGTTGAAGGTGCCGATCGTGCCGCCCCCCGTCCCGCAGGTGTCGACCAGCGCCGAGGGATCGGCGCTCTCAATCTTGGTCATCGCCTCACGGAGCGCGCGTGCCGCGCCGGCCACCTCGCTGGCGCGCTCGCCACGCATGCGCAGCCCCATCAGGAGCGCCGCCATCTGGGCCGGCGTGCCCTCGCCAGACATCACGACGCGGAAGGCATCGGCGGCGGCAGCGGCATCGAGCGTCTCGCCCGCGATCAATCGCCGCAGGACCTGCTGCAGTGCCGTACTGCTCACAACAGGTTTCTCGCCAGGCGTTCGGGCAACTGCGCTTCGCTCGCCACGAGCGACACGACCAAGCCGAGGAGCCGCACGCGTTCCACGTCTTCCTCCACGAACAGCCCGCGTTGCACGCGATTCGTGAGATTCACGACGCCCACCAGCGCGTCGTGATGAACGAGCGGGAACGAGATGAACGACCCGCTGGTCATGTAGTCGTCCTTGAGCAACTGATGCGCCGAGGCTTCGGCGACATCCACCACGAGCAGGGGCGCGCGCGAGGCGGCGACGCGCCCCGCGATTCCCCTCCCGAGTTCGATCGTGAATCCGAGCGGGACCTCGGGCGGGAGTCCGCGCGCCGCCGCGAGGTACAAGCGGCCGTCATCGGGACGCCGCAGAAAAATCGAGCATCGCTGCGCCTGCATGTCATCGCCGAGGAGCGCGAGGAGGCTGTCGACGAGCGAGCGCGGTGTCGCGGAGTTGGCCGCGATCGTGAGTACGCGGTCGAGGAGGTACAGCGTACGCGTCCGCTGCCGGAGCACTTCCGAGCGCCGGTGCAGCTCGATGTGGGCCTGCTCCAACTGGCCGATACTCGCCGTGAGCTGACTCTCCAAGACGGCGAGTTGGCGAGCCGCGCGCCGTGCGTCCTCGGCCCGTCGCGCTTCCTCGCGCTCACGGGCGATCTTCGCCGCATCGCCTTCGGCCTGCAACTCGGTCGTCTGGCGCGTCATCCGCTGCTCGAGCTCGGCGAGCCGCTGCTCGTGCTCGGCATGGATGCGCTGCGTCACCGCCTCCAGCGTGTGCACGGCCTCGTGGCGGGCATCACGTTCGATGATCCGCGCGTGGGCGAGCTCGAAGAGCGACACGAGGGGCCCAAGGCGATCCGTGACCTTGGTCCCGAAGACGCGCTTCGGTTCGACCACCGCGAGGATCGCGACGAGCTGGCGCTCGGCGCGGATGCCGCGCAGCAGGAAGAGACCACCAGCTTCCGGTTCCGGGACCTGAAGCACGCGGGCGTACGCCGCTGGTTGGTCGTCGACCTCGACGAAGCTTCCCCCCTCCTGCACCACCCGCAGCACACTCGGCGGGAGTTGTTCGACCGCCGTCTCCAGCGCGAGGCGTTCGACTTTCCCCGCGCGGGCGATGAGGCGCTCACGGACCAGTCCGCCGCGCGGGTCCACGCGGAGATACACCAACGTCGTCTCGCGGTCGCTCTCGCCGAGCGTTTCCGCGAGGCTCACCAGCGCCTCGTCGAGTCCAGACGCGGCGGCGAGGGCATAAGCAAGCGAGGGGAGCGTGCGTTGGAGCATGCGTGGGCGGCGGGGACATAGGGGCGCGGAAGGCGAAGCATCGCCCGACCGCAGGGGATAGTCAATCGCGTGGATGTCAAGAACGCGTGTTCCTTGAAGAGAGGGTCTCCGGCGGGTAGTTTTCATCTGATGTCGGAGCGCACCCTCCAGCTGGTCCTGCACTATGACGGCACGGCCTACGCCGGCTGGCAGGTCCAACCCGGGCAGCGGACTATTCAAGGGGAGCTGGAACGGGTCCTCGCGGGGCTCTGCGGAGGTCCGGTGCGGGTGACCGGCGCCGGCCGAACGGACGCGGGGGTGCATGCGCGGGGTCAGGCGGCGGGGATCACGGTCCCGGCGCACTGGACCGCCGAAAAGATGCAGCGGGTGCTGAACGAGAAGCTGCCGATGGATCTGTGGGTCGCGGCGGCGCACGAGATGCACCCGAAGTTCCACGCCCGATTCAGTGCGATCGGCCGGCGCTACAGCTACACGGTGGGACTCGACGCAGGAGCCCGCTCGCCCTTTCGGCGACGCTGGGAGCTCCGGTGGACTCGGGACCTCGACCGCGCAGCGTTGGACTGGTGTGCGGCGCAGCTCATTGGGCGACACGCGTTCTTGGGTTTCGCGGTGCGTGGCACGGCACCGGAGACCGATGATCATGTGTGCGAGATTCGTCTGGCGCAGTGGCGATCGGTGGAGCAGGCCGAGGTCCGGACGCTGGTGTTCGACGTGGCCGCGAATCGGTTCCTGCATCACATGGTGCGGTTCCTCGTGGGAACAATGCTGGCCGTGGCAACCGGAGCGCGTCCGCGGGAGGAGTTCACCGCCCTGCTCTCCGCTGCCACGAACGACGACGTCTCGCCCCCGGTCTCCGGATGCGGACTCGTCCTCGAAGAAGTGCGGTATCCACCCGATCTCTACTTGGACTCCCAGGACGCGTAGATGCGCCTTTACCTCGCGACAGTCGCAGCAGACGAGATAGCCTGGGCCCTTGAGGCTCGGCTGCTCGATGGAATCGTGGCCACCCCGGCGGTGCTCTCCGCGGAGTTGCCGCTCGCCGATCCGCGCGAGATCATTGCGGAACTCGCGGAGCCGGGCCACAACCTCCCGATCTTCGCGAGCGTCGGTTCGCTCGACCCAGACACCATCGTTCGCGGCGCCAAGGACTTCCGGAAGATCACCGAGCAGATCGTCATCGCGGTGCCTTTTGTCGAGGATACGCTCCCGGCGCTGCGCCGACTCGCCACCGACGGAATGCGCGTGGCCGCCACCCTGGTGCACTCCGTCGCGCAGGGGATCCTCGCCGCCAAAGCGGGGGCGTCGATGGTCGTGGTGCCAGTCGATGCCCTTGAGGCCGTCGGCGAGCAGGCCGAACGCACGATCGCTGGACTCCGCGCCATCTTCGCGCGTGAAGCGGTGGAGTGCGATGTCGTGGCGGCGGGCCCGCCCAATGCCGCGCGCTTTGGCGAGCTCGCCGCCGCGGGGGCCGATGCCGCCGTGGTGACACCGGCGGCGCTGCGCTCTTTTCTCCAGCATCCGCTGACCGATCGCGGCCTCGACAAGTTCCTCGCCGATGTCAGCCGCCGCGCCAAGCCGCGCCGCGCGCGATGACACCCGCCCCGACGCGCCTCCTGCGTTCGCTCGCCGCCGCGATGCTCGCCCTCGTCGCGGCGTGCGACGGGACGGCGCCGAACACCACCATCGCGCAATCGTCGCCCACGACGTCCGCGGCGCAAGCCGCCGCGCAAGCCGCGCAGCGCGGACAACTTCCCACCGCGACGCCGGAGGCCATCAACACGTCGCGCCGTACCGCCATTACCGAGGCCGTGTCGCGCGTGGCCCCCGCGGTGGTGACGGTGCAGACGGAGCGCGTCGAACGTGCGGCGGTCACGCCCTACGACGTGTTCTTCGGCACCCGCACCGGCGAGACGGTGACGCCGGGGATCGGCTCTGGGTTCATCGTGCGCAGCGATGGCATCATCGTCACCAACGCCCATGTGATCGCGGGCGCCACCACCGTCTCCGTCGCCATGCGCGATGGCACCACGTATCCCGCCACCGTGGTGGGCGAAGACGAACTCAACGACCTCGCCGTGCTGCGGATTGACGCGACCGACCTTCCCATCGCCCCCATCGGCACCTCGCGCGGGCTGCTGATCGGCGAGTGGGTGGTCGCGATCGGGAATCCGTACGGGTTTCTGCTCGGCAACTCCGAACCCTCGGTCACCGCGGGTGTGGTGAGTGGGGTGGGGCGGAATCTCACCGGGCGCGGCGACGGCCCAGGCGTCTACGTCGACATGATCCAGACCGACGCGTCGATCAACCCCGGCAACTCCGGTGGGCCGCTGATCAATGCGTCGGGTGAAGTCGTTGGGGTGAACAGCTCGATCTACACGCCCTCTGGCGGATCCATCGGGCTGGGCTTCGCCATTCCCATCGATCGCGCGCGTCGCGTTGCCGAGGATCTGCTCGCGCATGGCAGCGTGCGACGTCCGTGGATCGGGGTGAAGATGCAGCAGCCTGGCGCCACGGCTGGTCGCGGCAACTTGAACGCCGGCGCGGTGATCGAGTCCGTCGTCCCCGGCAGCCCCGCGCAGGACGCTGGACTCCGTGTTGGCGACATCATCGTGCGATCGCGCGACCGATTGATTCGCAACCCGTACGACTGGGAAGCGGAACTGCTCGAGCTGCGCGTTGGCGAGACCGCCGAGCTCACCATTCGTCGTGCGTTGCGCGACCAGAAGCTCCCCGTCCGCGTGCGTGATCTTCCCGAGGTGACGGCCGAAAAGGTCGCGGTGCTCCGCGAACTCGAACTGGTCTCGCTCACCCCGCCCATTCGCGCCGAGCGCGGCTTCCGGTCGGAACGCGGCGCAGTGGTCTACAAGGTCACCGAACGTGTCGCGCGCGACCTCGGCATCCGCGCCGGGGACCTGATCATCCAGGTGAATCGTTCACCGGTCACCGACGCGCCGCAGGCGGCGACCGTGCTCGAGTATTACATCGGGCGCGGTCCGATTCGCATGTTCTTCGAACGCAACGGCACCGTGTACTCGACCGACTTCCGAATCCGATGAGCCATTCCACGTATCGTTCCCCGCTCGCTGATCGCTACGCGTCCAAGGCGATGCTCGAGCTCTGGAGTCTCCAGACCCGTCATGGGCTCTGGCGTCGTCTGTGGCTCGCGCTCGCCGAGGCCGAACAGGAACTCGGGGTGGCGATCCCGCCCGAGGCGCTCACGCAGATGCGCGCGCATCTCGACGACATCGACTTCGACGCGGTCGCGGCGTACGAGCAGCGCTTTCGCCACGACGTGATGGCGCATATTCACGCGTTCGGCGATGTCGCGCCGGCGGCGAAGGCGGTGATCCATCTCGGTGCGACGAGTTGCTTCGTGACGGACAACGGCGACCTGATTCAGATGCGTCGGGGCCTCGAACTCCTGCGCGGGCGGCTGGTCGCGGTGATTCGCGCGCTGGCCACCTTCGCCAAGCAGTGGCGCGACGAGCCCACCCTTGGCTACACGCACCTGCAGCCCGCGCAACTCACCACGGTCGGGAAGCGCGCCACGCTGTGGATGCAGGATCTCGTACTCGATCTCGCCGATCTCGATTACCGCTTGGCGAACATCCCGATGCGCGGCGTGAAGGGGACGACGGGCACGCAGGCGAGCTTCCTTGAGCTATTCGGTGGCGATCACCAGAAGGTCCGCACGCTCGATGCGAAAGTGTGTCACGCGATGGGCTTCCCGGGATCGATCCCGGTGTCGGGGCAGACCTACTCGCGCAAGATCGACAGTCAGGTGCTCGAGGTGTTGGGCGGCCTCGCGGCGAGCGCCGCCAAGTTCGCGAGCGACCTGCGCATGTTGCAGAGCTTCGGCGAGATCGAGGAGCCGTTCGGCACGGAGCAGATCGGCTCCAGCGCGATGGCATACAAGCGGAATCCCATGCGGAGCGAGCGCATCAACTCGCTCGCGCGCTTTGTGCTCGCCGTGACGGGCACGGCCAACCAGACACACAGCGTGCAGTACTTCGAGCGTACGCTCGATGACTCGGCGATCCGTCGCATCACGATTCCCGAAGCCTTCCTCGCGACCGATGCCATCATGATCCTGCTCGAGAACATCGTGAGCGGGCTCGAGGTGCATCCGGCGCGCATCCAGCAGCGCATCAGCGAGGAGTTGCCGTTCATGGCCACCGAAGCGCTGATCGTGCGCGCGGTGCAGGCCGGCGCCGATCGTCAGGCGGTGCACGAAGTGATCCGCGTGCATTCCATTGCGGCGGCACGCGCGATGAAGGACGAAGGCAAGCCCAATGACATGCTGCAGCGCCTCGCCGCGGATGCGGCCTTCCCCGTACCGAGTGCGGACCTCGCGGCGGTGACCGATGCCACGCGATTCGTCGGACGCGCACCGCAGCAGGTCGATGACTTCCTTGCGGAAGTGATTCACCCGATCCTCGTGGCGGCCGGCGAGGCCGCCCCAGCGAAGGAAGAGGTGCGCGTATGACCTCGCTGCTGGTGGGACAAACGACTCTTCCCCTGCCGCTGGTGCGGCGCGGCAAGGTGCGTGATGTGTACGCGATCGGGGACGCCCACGTGCTGTTGGTGGCGAGCGATCGCGTGAGTGCGTTCGACGTCGTGATGCGTGAGCTGGTTCCGTACAAAGGGGCGGTTCTCACGCAACTGACCGCTTGGTGGCTCCGTCGCTTCGAGGGCGAAGTCGCGCATCACATGGTGACCTGCGACGTGGATGAGATCGTCGAGCGGGCCCCCGCCCTCTCGACCCACCGCGACGAGCTCGCGGGGCGTGCCATGCTGTGCCACCGCACGGAGGTCTTCCCGGTGGAATGCGTGGTCCGCGGCTACCTCGCCGGGTCGGCGTTCAAGGAATACCAGGCCACGGGCACGCTCGCGGGAGAGACGCTCGCCGCGGGCCTCAAGGAGAGCTCGCGGTTCGAGCCCCCGAGGTTCTCGCCGGCCACGAAGGCCGACACGGGGCACGACGAGAACATCACGGTCGCCACGATGGCGACGGTGCTCGGCGCCGACGCCGCCACGCAGCTCGAGCGACTCGCACGCCTCGTGTATGCTCGGGGGCGCGAGCTCGCGGCCGCGCGCGGCATCATTATCGCCGACACCAAGTTCGAGTTCGGACGCGCAACCGATGGGCGCGTGTTGCTGATCGACGAGGTGATGACCCCCGACAGCTCGCGCTTCTGGCCCGCCGATCAGTGGGCCGAGGGGCGCGTGCCGCCGAGCTTCGACAAGCAACCGCTGCGCGACTGGCTGGCGATCGAGCGCAGCGCGGGGCGCTGGAATGGCGACGCTCCCCCGCCGACCCTGCCGGATGCCGTCGTCGCGGCCACCAGCACGCGATATTTGGAAGCCTATGAGCGTCTGACGGGCGCTCCGCTCGACCTGACGCGACTGCCGTGAACCACGCGGCGCAGCTCCTGCGGACCCGCTCGTGAACTTCGCGCGCGAAGGCATCCCGTTCATCCTGATCGCCATGGCGCTCGCCGCGGCCGGCTACACGGCCGCCCTTGTGCGTCGCTCCTGGCCGCTCTGGTTGACCGCCTTCGTGCTGACCCTCCTCGTCCTCTGGGTCGCCTATTTCTTCCGCGATCCGGAGCGGACGGGTGCGCGCGGAGAGCGGTTGGTGATCTCCCCCGCCGACGGACGCGTGATCGACATCGTGGAGGTCGACGAGCCGTCGTTCCTGCACGGTCGCGCCATCAAGATTTCCGTGTTCATGAATGTCTTCAACGTGCACGTGAACCGGTATCCGGTGAGCGGACGCGTGGCGTATGTGCACTACAGCCCGGGCAAGTTCCTGAATGCCGCCGTCGACAAGGCGAGTTTGGAGAATGAACAGATGTCGGTCGGCGTGCAGGGCGCCAAGCACAAGGTGCTTTTTCGTCAGATCGCCGGGCTCGTGGCGCGGCGCATCGTGACCTACAGCCGCGTCGGCGATGATGCGGATCAAGGGGAGCGCATGGGGCTGATCCGCTTCGGATCGCGCGTCGATGTCTTCGTTCCCGTCGGCAGCACGGTCAAGGTCCAGCTCGGCGAGCGCCCGCTCGCCGGCACCACAGTTCTCGCGGAGCTTCCACAATGATGGCCCGCCGTCGTCGCTTCCCCCGTCCGTCGTTGGTGATGCTCCCCAACGGTTTCACGTTGGCGAATCTGTTCTTCGGGATCTTCGCCATCGTCTCCGCCTCTCGCGGACAGCATGTGCAGGCCGGCTGGTACATCGTGATCGGCGGCTTCTGCGATGCGCTCGATGGGCGCATTGCCCGCGCCACGAACACCGGCAGTGCCTTCGGCGAGGAACTCGACTCGCTGGTCGATGCCATTTCGTTCGGCCTCGCGCCGGCGCTGATGATGTACTTCGCGGTGCTCAAGCACTCGGGATGGGACTGGCTCTTCGTGTTCATCTTCGCGGCCTGCGCAGTGATGCGCCTCGCCCGCTTCAATGTCGAACAGGCCGGCAAGTCGAAGGACTACTTCAAGGGGCTGCCGAGCCCGGCGGCCGGCGGCACCCTCGCGACGTACTACTGGTTCAGCCAGACCCCGCTGTACAACGAGACGTTCATCGGCGAGTGGCCGTGGGAGACGATCCTCCGCTTCCTGATGCTCGGCCTCGCCGGCCTGATGATCAGCAACGTCCCCTTTCCGTCGTGGCCGAAGTTCACCTTCCGCACGGTGCACGGGACGGCCGGCATCGTTGTGTTCTTCGCCAGCATCTACGCGCTGTTCTTCCTGCCGAAGCACTTCTTCTTTCCCTTCGGCGTGCTGTACGTGATCACGGGCATCCTGCTCGCCGTGGTGCGCGGTGTGTTCGAACTCCCGTCGCCATTCGAAGAGCCGGATGAGCTCGACGACCACGGCGACATGACTCCAGAGGACTCCCGTTCGTGACGCTGTTCAAAGTCTCCGTGCATATCGTCCCGCGAAAGGGACTGCTGGATCCGCAGGGCAAGGCCGTCGCCGAGGCACTGCACACCCTGGGTTTCGCCACCGTCGGCGACGTCCATGTGGGGCGGCACTTGATCATTGAGACGAAGGCCGCCGATGCAGCGGGCGCCGAGGCCGCTGTGCGCGACATGTGCGGCCGTCTGCTCGCGAATCCGGTGACCGAGGACTACGAGATTGCCAGCGTGGTGAGCGCGTGAAGGTCGGTGTCGTCACGTTCCCCGGCTCGAACTGTGACGAGGACGCCGTCTTCGCCATCGTCGAGCATCTGCACGAGGAGGCGTTCCTCCTGTGGCACAAAGAGCACGATCTCAAGGGCGCGGATGTCATCATCCTCCCCGGCGGCTTCAGCTACGGCGATTACCTGCGCGCCGGCGCCATCGCGCGGTTCTCGCCGATCATGCAGGAAGTCGTGGCGCACGCGAAGCGCGGCGGACCGGTGATCGGCATCTGCAACGGTTTTCAGATCGCCTGCGAAGCGGGGCTCCTCCCTGGCGCGCTGCTGCGCAACGTGGGCCTGCAGTTCCGCGCGATCCCGGTCACGCTCAAGGTCGAGAACACCGACACCGTCTTCACACGCGCCGCCACGAAGGGGGCGCTGCTCACCATGCCAATCGCGCATGGCGATGGCCGCTACACCGCGGACGACGAAACGATCGCGCGCCTCGAGGGCGAAGGGCGCGTGGTCTTCCGCTACGTCGATGCGCAGGGGACCGCGACGGCCGCGGCCAACCCGAACGGCGCCATGCACAACATCGCCGGCGTCACCAACAAGACCGGAACGGTGGTCGGCCTCATGCCCCACCCCGAGCGCGCGCTCGAGCCACTGCTCGGTTCCACCGACGGCCTCGTGCTCTTCCAGAGCCTACTCGCCGGCGTGAACGCGTAGTCGCCTTCATCCTCCATCCTTCAGCCTTCCTCCTAGAAAGATGTCTACCGAAAAGCCCTCCAAGAACGAAGACGAATACTTCCTCCTTCAGGATCAGGAGCTCATCGCCGCCAATCGCACGAAGCTCGATGCGGAGCGCGCCGCCGCCACGCGCACGGCGCACCTCCACACGTGTCCCAAGTGCGGAGCCGATCTCCAGGAGCAGGAGTTCAAGCATGTGAAGGTCGACGTGTGTCCCGAGTGCCACGGCATGTGGCTCGACGCGGGTGAGCTCGAGATGATCACGCAGGTGAAGGATTCCGCGGTCGGCGGCTTCCTGAAAGACATCTTCAAAGGACTCGGCAGCAAGTGAGCGCCACGCCCCGCCCCGGCGATCCGGTCATCACTCCCGAACTCGTCGCCGAGCATGGGCTGACGCCATTCGAGTACGAACGGCTCGTCACCATGCTCGATCGCACGCCAACCTTCACGGAACTCGGCGTCATCTCCGCGCTGTGGAGTGAGCATTGCTCGTACAAGCACTCCCGTCCGGTGCTCAAGACGCTCCCCACGGAGGCCCCATGGGTGCTGCAGGGCCCCGGGGAGAACGCGGGCGTGATCAGCATCGGCGATGGCCTCGCCGTGGCGTTCAAGATCGAGTCGCACAACCATCCCTCGGCGGTCGAGCCGTATCAGGGCGCGGCGACGGGCGTTGGCGGCATTCTGCGTGACGTCTTCACGATGGGCGCGCGGCCGATCGCGATGCTCAACTCGCTGCGGTTCGGGTCACTCGAGACGCCACGCGTACGGTATCTCGTCGCGGGTGTCGTGAAGGGGATCGGCGACTACGGCAACTGTATGGGCGTGCCGACGGTGGCTGGCGAGGTGATGTTCGACGCCGCCTACGAGGGCAATCCGCTCGTCAACGCGATGTGCGTTGGCATCATGAAGGAAGACGAGCTGATTCGCGCGAAGGCCGAGGGGATCGGGAATCCGGTGTTCGTGGTCGGCGCGCGCACGGGGCGCGACGGCATTCACGGGGCATCGTTCGCCTCGGAAGATCTCTCGGACGAGAACGAAGCGAAGCGTCCGCGCGTGCAGGTCGGCGATCCGTTCACGGAGAAACTCCTGCTCGAGGCCTCGCTCGAACTGATCCGCAGCGGCCACATCGTCGCCATTCAGGACATGGGCGCGGCGGGCCTCACGTCGAGCTCCGCTGAGATGGCGGAGCGCGGTGATGTGGGCGTGACGATCGACACGCTCAAGGTGCCGGTGCGCGAATCGGGGATGACGCCCTACGAGATTCTCCTCAGCGAATCACAGGAGCGCATGCTCGTCGTCGCCAAGAAGGGACACGATGGCGACGTGAAGAAGATCCTCGCGAAGTGGGACCTCATTGCCGAAGTGATCGGCGAGGTGATCGCTGAGCCGGTGTACCGCGTGACCGAAGGCGACCGGGTCGTCGCCGAGTTCCCGGGCACGCGTCTCGTCACCGATTGCCCGCAATACCATCCCGAGGCGAGGGAGAGCGACGAGGCCGTCGCGCGCCGCCAACGTGATGTCCACCTGATCGCCGAGCTCGCCAGCGAGGCTGACCCTGCGTGGACCCTCGAGCGCTTGTTGCAGGCACCCACGATCGCGAGCAAGTACTGGATCCACCGTCAGTACGACTCCACCGTGCGCACCAGCACCGTGCTGGGTCCGGGCCATGCGGACGCCGCCGTCCTGCGCATCCGGGGGACCACGAAGGCGCTCGCGGTGAAGACCGACTGCAACGGCCGCTACGTCTTCCTCGACCCCCGGGTCGGTGGGCGCATCGCCGTCGCTGAGGCGGCGCGTAACGTGGCCTGCACCGGTGCCACGCCGCGCGCGATCACCAACTGCCTGAACTTCGGGAATCCCAAGAAGCCTGAGGTGTTCTTCCAGTTCCGCGAGGCGGTCTACGGCATGGGCGACGCCTGCCGCGCGCTGGAGACCCCGGTCACCGGTGGCAACGTCTCGCTCTACAATGAGAATCCGCAGGGCGCCGTCTACCCGACCCCGACCATCGGCATGGTCGGAGTACTCGAGGACGCGTCACATGCGACCGGCCTTCGCTTCACCACACCGGGTGATCGCATCGTCCTGCTCGGCGAGAACAGCGACGAGATCGGCGGTTCCGAGTATCTCTCGTGGGTCCATGGCGTGGTCGCGGGCGCACCACCGCACTGCGATCTCGACGGCGAGAAGCATCTGATTGACGCGCTGCTCGAGGCGATTCGCGCGGGCCATGTGCGGTCGGCGCACGATTGCTCCGAGGGCGGCTTGGCCGTGGCGCTCGCCGAGAGCTGCATCGCCGACCGGGCGCAGCCGATGGGCGCCGAGATCACTCTCGACGCCTGGGCGGCGCTGATTCCGCGCGCGTTGCTCTTCGGTGAGGCGCAGGGGCGTGTGGTCGTGTCGACAGCGAACGCGGAGGCTGTATTGGCCATCGCGAAGGCGCACCGTGTGCCCGCGCGGATCATCGGGCGCGTCACGGAGGCCGCAACACGTCTCACCATCATCAGCGGTAAGACGCGCCTCAGCATGTCGGCGGCGCGCATGATCGACGCGTATCACGAGGCTATTCCGCGCGCGATGTCTCGCGCCGCGGCTGAGGCTGTCACGTCCGTTCCCGCTCTGGCGGGAGGAGCGCAGTAGGATGTGCGGTATCTTCGGCATCAGCGGTCACGCGGAAGCGGCGGCCATCACGCATCTCGGGCTCTACTCGCTGCAGCACCGCGGGCAGGAGTCGGCGGGCATCGTGGCGGTGGACGATGGTGAAGTCCACGCCATTCGGGCGATGGGACTCGTCTCCGATCAGTTCTCGCCGGAGAAGATGAAGACGCTCACCGGGCCGGTGGCGATGGGACACACCCGCTACTCAACGACGGGCTCGTCCACGATCGAGAATGCGCAGCCGGCACTCGTGCACTTCCGCGGCGGCCATATCGCCCTCGCGCACAATGGCAATCTCACCAACGCGCTGGACCTCCGCGGCAAGCTTGAGGACGACGGCTCGATCTTCAGCTCCTCAGCGGACAGCGAAGTGGTGGTGCATCGCCTCGCAAAGTCGAGGGCCGAGAAGCCGGAGGAGCAGCTGGCGGAGGCGCTTGATGGCGTCGAGGGCGCGTATTCCCTGCTCGTCATTATCGGCGACACGCTGGTGGCCGCACGCGACCCGCTCGGCTGGCGTCCGCTCGTCATGGGGCGGCTCGGGGGCGCGGTGGTCTTTGCGTCTGAGACCTGTGCACTGGATATCGTCGGCGCCACGGTCGAACGCGAAGTGAATCCGGGCGAGATCATCGCCATCGCACCCGATGGTTCGATGCGCACCATTGAGCGCGGCGCCGCACCGAAGCTGCATCGCTGCGTATTCGAATACGTGTATTTCGCCCGCCCCGACTCACGGGTCTTCGGCGGCTCGGTCGACCGCGCCCGTCGCGCACTCGGCCGTCGGTTGGCGACGGAGCATCCGGCCCCCACGGCGGATCTCGTGTTCTCCGTGCCCGACTCCTCGAACTCCGCCGCGCTCGGGTTCTCCGAAGCGAGTGGGCTGCCGCTCGAGCTCGCGTTGATTCGCAATCACTATGTGGGTCGCACGTTCATTCAGCCGACGCAGTCGGGCCGCGACGCGAAGGTGAAGGTGAAGTACAACGCCGTGCGCGAGGTCCTCGAGGGCAAGTCGGTCGTGATGGTGGACGATTCCATTGTCCGTGGCACCACCACGCGCGGCTTGGTCACGTTGGTCCGAAACGCCGGCGCGAAGGAAGTCCACATGCGGGTCTCCTCCCCCCCGATCACGGGTCCCTGCTGGTACGGCATCGATACACCTAATCGTGATCAGTTGATCGCGGCCAACAATAGCATCGAGGAGATCGCGCGGCAGATCGGGGTGGACTCACTGGGCTATCTCTCGCTCGACGGGATGCTCGGTGCGGTGCCAGGAGGCCCCGATGGATTCTGCCACGCCTGCTTCTCTGGGCAATATCCCACGTTGCCACCGTCCGTCGGTCCGGTCCGGATCCGACGCGCATAACGCCCGACCGCCGTACGGCGCGAGAGTTTTCAGTGATCAAGTCTGTCTTCTTCTTTGGAAATGGGTCCGCCGAGGCGACGCGCGATGATCGCGATCTGCTTGGTGGAAAAGGCGCGAACCTCGCGGAGATGACCAACCTCGGGGTGCCTGTGCCGCCGGGGTTCACCATCGCGTGCAACCTCTGCGATGTCTATCTCTCCACGGGGACGATCCCATCGGATCTTCCTGCGGAGGTCGAGACGGCGCTGGCGCGACTTGAGGCGGCATCGGGACGCACCTTTGGCGATCCCCTGAACCCGTTGCTGGTCTCCGTGCGTTCCGGCGCCCGCGTCTCGATGCCGGGCATGATGGAGACCATTCTGAATCTCGGGCTCAACGACGACACTGTGCGGGGCCTTGCGGAGCAGAGCGGGAGCCCGCGCTTCGCGTACGACTCGTATCGCCGGCTGCTCCAGATGTATGGCGATGTGGTGCTCAACGTGCCGATGCACGACTTCGAGCATCTGCTCGCGGCGAAACGGCTCACGAGTGGCGTGAAGAACGATGCCGATCTTTCCGCCGACGTCCTGATCACGCTCGTGGGCGAGTACAAGGCGCTGATCCAGACGGTGACGGGCCGACCCTTCCCGCATGACCCGCGTGAACAACTCTGGGGCGCGATGGAAGCGGTCTGGCGCTCGTGGACGCTCAAGAAGGCCGTGGATTATCGGCGCGTGAACCATATCGCCGAAACGCCAGGGACCGCCATCAACATCGTCGCGATGGTCTTCGGCAATCTCGGGGAAGGCTCTGGCACCGGCGTCGCGTTCACGCGCGATCCCAGTACTGGCGAGCGCCGCTTCTACGGCGAGTTCCTCGTCAATGCGCAGGGGGAGGATGTCGTCGCCGGCATCCGCACGCCCGAGCCGATCGACCAGATGGCCAAGCACCTCCCCGAAGCGTACGAGGATCTCCTGCGCACGCAGGCGTTGATCGAGGCGCACTTCAGGGACATGCAGGATCTCGAATTCACCGTCGAGAACGGCAAGCTCTACCTCCTGCAGACGCGCACGGGGAAGCGCACGGCGGCGGCGGCCGTGCGCATCGCGCGGGATCTTGTCTCCGAAGGGATGATCACGAAGGCCGAGGCGCTGCAGCGCGTCCCCGCTAAGCAGCTCGATCAGTTACTGCACCCGATCATCGACTCCGCGAATAAGCAGAAGGCGCTGTGCAAGGGACTCCCTGCGAGCCCGGGTGCGGCAAGCGGCATGGTGGTCTTTGACGCCGATGTCGCGGAGTCCCGCGGCTCGCGTGGCGAGAGTGTGATTCTGGTGCGCGATGAAACGACGCCAGAGGATTTCCATGGCATCGTCGCGGCGCGGGCCGTGCTGACGGCGCGTGGCGGCATGACCTCGCACGCGGCGGTCGTCGCCCGCGGGATGGGCAAGTGTGCCATCGTGGGTTGCGATGCGATGCGCGTCCACACAGCGAACCGCCGTTTCTCGGTGGGCGAGGTGGAAGTCTCCGAAGGGGATTGGGTGACGCTCGATGGCGCGACCGGCGAAGTCTTCCTCGGCGATCTCCCGACCATGCCGAGCGAGGTGATGCAGGTGAATGCCGGGACACTCTCGCCGGATGATGCGCCCGTGTATCGCGGCTTCGCCGAGTTGCTCTCGTGGGCCGACGATCAGCGCCGCCTCAAGGTGCGCGCGAACGCCGACACGCCACGCGACGCGCAGGTCGCTCGCGGCTTTGGCGCCGAAGGCATCGGGCTCTGCCGCACCGAGCACATGTTCTTCGATGGCGACCGCATTCATGCGATGCGCGAGATGATCGTGGCGCATGATGAAGGCGGACGTCGGCGCGCGCTTGCACGGCTGCTCCCCATGCAGCGCGAGGATTTTGAAGGAATCTTCACGGCGATGAGTGGCTTCCCCGTGACGATTCGTCTGCTCGATCCGCCGCTCCATGAGTTTCTGCCGCACGGCGGCGAAGAGGCCAAGCTCCTCGCGCGGCGTATCGGGGTGACGCGGCGCGAGATGATGCATATCGTCGAAAGCTTGCGTGAAACGAACCCGATGCTCGGGCATCGTGGCTGTCGCTTGGGCGTGACGTATCCAGAGATCACCGAGATGCAGGCGCGAGCGATTCTCGAAGCGGCGGCCGCCTGCCAGCAGCGTGGCGTCGTGGTGCTCCCCGAGATCATGATTCCGCTGGTGTCGGTGGTGACCGAGTTCCACCATCAGCGAAGCATCGTCGATCGGATCGCCGCGATGGTGGAGTTGGAGTCAGGGGTCAAGGTGAAGTATCTCGTGGGGACGATGATCGAACTCCCGCGCGCCGCGCTGACGGCGGGCGCGATCGCCAAGGAAGCCGAGTTCTTCTCCTTCGGCACCAACGACCTCACGCAGACCACGCTCGGCATGAGCCGTGACGATGCCGGACGGTTCCTGCCGTATTATGTCGAGAAGGGGATTCTCGCCGAGGATCCCTTTCAGGTCCTCGACCAAGAGGGCGTGGGACGTTTGATCACGATGGCGACGACCGATGGTCGGGCGGCCCGTCCCGGCCTTAAGGTCGGGATCTGCGGTGAGCATGGCGGCGAGCCGAAGTCCGTGGCGTTCTGCCACGACACGGGGCTCGACTACGTGAGCTGCTCGCCGTTCCGGGTGCCGATCGCGCGACTGGCGGCGGCGCAGGCGGTGCAGACGGCTCCCGCGGTCCCGGCGGTCCCGGCGTGAAGCGCGGGGCGTGGATCGCGGGTCTGGTGGTGTTGCTCACTTGGACCCCGCTCACGCTGTGGCGGGGGCTCGCGCTGGGACGGAGCTTTCGCATTGGCTCGCACGGGCAGGAGAGCGTCGGGCCGCTCGTGGAGGGGGTGATCCAAGTGGGATTTGCGATGCTCGCGCCTGCCCTGTTCGCCGGGCTGTTCGTCTTTGTGCTCTTGGCGTGGCGCGAGGAGCGGCGATCCAGTCGGAACTAGAATCCGGCTCGCCGCCACTTCGCGATCGTGTCCTTCACGAGATCGCGCACCCGCGCGATCACGGCGCGCTGGTAGCGCTCGGCCTTGGCCTGATCGAAGTCAGTCGGCCACCCCGAGCCCGGCTGATACAGCGTGATGGCTGAGGGAAATGGCGTTGCGGCCCAAGCGCCGGGGGCCGGATTGGCGGTCGCCATATCAGGCCCCGTGTAGCGCTGCTTTTGCACGAGCGTTGGGTCCGTTGCCTGAATGAACGCCGTCTCGTTCACCCCGGCATGCCCACCCTGCGAGCCGAAGATCTGCTCCGAGATATCCGTTGTCAGCGACCACCAGTTCACGACGAGCGTGTTCACCCGCTTCGCGATCGCGACCTCACGCGCAATCTCGGTGAGGATCGCCGTCTGAGCGCCGCCGTGCCCATTGATGATGATGATGTCGCGGAACTTGTTCGCCGCGAGCCCCTCGAGCACCGCGCGTACATAGGCGCGAAAGGCGTCCTCGGGAATCGTCAGCGCGCCGGGATAGGGCGCCATCGCCCCGGTCACGCCGTATGGGATATGCGGCGCGATCAGCGCGTCAATGCCCACCTCAGCCGCGATTCCCTTGGCGATCGCCACCGGCGCCGGGACCATCTCGGCGAATTCCATCCAGTTGAGATCGTCCATCGACCGGGTGCGCGGCGGTGCCGACTGCGCCGAGAGGACGGTCGTGACGAGCGACAGGAGGGTGAGCGGAAGGAAGCGGCGCATCAGACGTCCGTGAGCGAAGGGTGCGAGCAAGGTCGATAAAGGCTGAGCACGGTTGAGCAAGGTTGAGCAACCGATCGCGCGTCCCTCGCCATCTCGACGGGGCACGGCATTTGGAAATACATTCCGAGCATGACCACACGCCAACCCGTCTCCGCCGCCGATGCCCCGAAGGCCATCGGCCCCTACTCGCAGGCCATCTGGAGTGGCAGCGAACTCTTCTGCTCCGGGCAGACCCCGATCGATCCCGCCACCGGCAAGCTGATCGAGGGCGATGTGGCCGCGCAGACGCACCGAGTATTCGACAACCTCGCCGCCGTCCTCGCTGCCGCGGGGCTCACCCTCGACGATGCAATCAAGTGCAACGTGTACTTGATCGATATGAAGGACTTCCCCGCAATGAATGCCGCGTACCAGACGCGATTCACGGCCCCCTTCCCCGCGCGCACCACAGTTGCCGTTGCCGGGCTCCCGCTCGGCGCGCAGGTGGAAATCGAGCTTATTGCCCGCCGGTCGTAGCGAAGATCCCGAAGTGGCCCAACAGGCTGACAACAAAGCCGATGGCGATTCCCGCGGCAATCAACTTCGGGAGCGCCGTCGGCGGCTCTGGGTACTTCACCACGAAGCTCGACTGCGCTCCCGCCGGAATCGTCGCCTCACGCGTCAGCGTGGCACCGAACGGGACGTTCATCTGCACGCGACCATTCACCGCCCATCCGTTCGCATCGAGGATCGGACCCAAGTTGCGCTGCCGGAGCTTCAGCCACGCGATCAGCATGCTCGGCGTGGAGATCAGCAGGATGAGGCCGCCAATCACCAGACAGACCTGCCAGAACGGAAGCGAAAAGGTGCGCGTCGCGTAGCCGGCAATCGCCGCGAACGCGGTCGCCAAAGCACCAAAGGCCACACCTAACGCCGCCACGGTTCCGACGTCGATCTTCTTCGCCGGGCCGGCGGGCGGCTTTGCGCCGTCCGCGGAGGCCGTTGCCGAAGCGGCAGCGTCGATCTTCGCATCGGAGGCGGCCGAACCGGCCCGCTTCGCCACCTGCTCCTCAATCAACCGCACGAGCTTCTTATACGGCGCCCAGAATGCCTGTCGGATGGAGATCGGATTCTCCACCACGTTCGTGATCGTCGCATCCCAGTCGCGTCCCTTGCGATCGTAGAAGATGCCGTTGCGTCCGACCATCAGGTTGTCGCTGTCGCCGCCAGTGAAGGCGACCGCGATCGTCATTCGCTCGCCCCCCGTGCGCGTGCAATCGCAGTATGCGAGATAGCACTTCGCCAGTCCCGCGAGCGCGGCGTGCTTCGCCGCGTCATCGACATGCACGCACAGCTCGCAACTCCGTCCATCGAGATACAGCGTGCCGACCTGGAACACCGACGGCCGCTCGCGCGAATAGAAATCGCGGAACGCCACGAAGTTATTGAGCAAGCGCGAGAGATCGCGCTGATATCGCGTGAGCCGTTCGACGTTGTCGAGCGAGTTCATCGCCGGCGCGAGCGCCGCATCGTCAGTGATCAACTTCTGCAGCACATCCCTGCTTGCTCCGCCGAGAATCTCCCGCACACGCGCGAGGCCCAAGGCAATCACCTTGCCGCCGTGCAGCTCGCTGGCCCACGTCGCGTGCGCGGCGAAGCGCGCCAGGATCGTCCCCCACTCGGCTTCCGTCAGCACGGCGCGCTCCCCGAGAATTGGCGTCACGACTTCTAGTCGGAAGGTCGCCATCGCCCCTGCCCACGCCGGGTTCACGCCATCGACCAGCGGCAACGCCCGCCCCGCCTCGACGCGCGCGAGCGGGAAATCCGCGACCTCCGCCGAGCTCGACTCAAGGCGCTGGACGGCGAGCGCCAGGTAGTCCGCTTCCTGGCGATTCAGGGCCGCCGTCGCGCGTGCATCGAAGGCGGCGAGGCGGCATCGGGCGAAGTAGTCCTCGACCTTGGCCCGCACGCCCTGCACCGCGCTGAACGCCACCGCCGTGCGGTCGCCCAGCGGCAGCAGGGTGGCCGCGTCGGACTCGGCGCGCTGCCACCACGCGTCGTAGGCGGTGCACTCCGCAAAGAACTCATCGAGCGAGGCCTGGGTGATCCCGGGCTCGCCTCCACGGTCCGTTGTCGGACCGATCTGCGCGATAATCTCCGCGGCGACCGCGCGCGACGACTCGTGTTCGACGATATCCACAGGCACCACGCCATCGCCATTGAACCGCGTGCGCGAGAAGATCATCTCGCGCATCGTTGTATCCTCAACGGTGATGTAGAGCGCGTCGTGCTTGCCGAGGCTCCTCAGGACTTCCGTGGCGGATGCATGAACGCGCGCCCCTTCTTCCGTGGCGGTGTTGATGGCGGCCAGCGGCAGGTCACCCCCCGCGTAGAGCGCGGCAGGGTCCTTGAGGAGCGTGCAGGCCCATTCGACCGCGTCGAGCATCTCGGGCGCGCGGATGCGTCCGTCACCGTCCGCGTCCATCAGGGCGAGCGTGCGCTCATCCATCTCCAGTCCCTTGACCGGACAGGCGAGGGCAACCCAGAGTTTCTGGTCGAGCTGCCGGAGATTCCGAAGATCATCGGCCGTTTCCAGCGCGACTTGGTCGGAGCCGCCTGCGCGGAAGAAACGCCAGATGTGCTGAGTCGAGGGCATGGAGAGGAGCTTGAGGGGAAGCGCGTGCGGGGAAGCGCGTGCGGGGAAGCGCGTGCGGGAAAGTGCGTCAGCGGCGATGGACCGTGACAATATCGCGGCTAACGGCTTGCTCTGCCATCTGCCATCCCCTAGCCTCCGACCATGTCTGTGCCCCCCCGTCCAGAGACCGCAGAGCGCTCCCGCGCAGAGCGCTCCCTCGCGGGCACCCCACTCGAGGTGGGCGCGGTGTTCTTGCGACTCGGGCTGACCTCATTCGGCGGCCCAGTCGCGCACATCGGATATTTCCGGCGTGCGTTCGTGGAACAACGGCGCTGGCTCACCGAGGCGCAGTTCGCCCAGCTGCTTGCGATCAGTCAGTTCCTCCCCGGTCCCGCGAGTAGCCAGCTGGGTTTTGGGATCGGCCTGCTCCGTGCCGGAGGACTCGGCGCGATTGCGGCATTTGTCGCCTTCACGCTGCCCTCCGCGCTGCTGCTCTTCGCGTTCTCCGAGGTCAGCGCGTCGCTGAACACGCCGCTTGGGAACAGCGTGATGCACGGGCTCAAACTCACGGCGGTGGCCGTCGTCGCGCATGGGGTGATACGGATGGCGCGCTTGATGACGCCCGACGCAACGCGTATCGTGATCGCCGGGCTCGTTGTGGTGCTCACGCTCACGGTACGCGCTCCGTGGATGCAGTTGCTCGTCATCGCGCTTGGTGCTATCAGCGGCGCGGTCTTGCTGCGGACGCCGACCCGCGCTGGGACTGCTGCCGCGACCGCAACGGGCACCGCAACGGGCACCGCCACCTCCACCGCGGCCAAGAGCTCAAGGTTGGACGTCCGCTACGGGCGCGGGATCTCGGCGCTCGCCGTTCTCCTGTTCGGCGTCGGGCTAGCACTCGCCTTCGCGTGGCCAACTCGCGCCCCCGTCCTTGGCAGCATCTTCGCGGCCTTCTTTCGAGCAGGCGCGATGGTCTTCGGCGGCGGACATGTCGTCCTCCCGCTCCTCGAGCAATCGGTGGTCACGCCGGGATGGGTCAGCCACGAGGCATTTCTCGCCGGCTATGGCGCGGCGCAGGTGATTCCCGGCCCGATGTTCTCGCTCGCGGCATTTCTCGGCGCCCAGGTCCCGACGGGGGCGTCACCCGCACTCGGCGCCCTGACCGCGACGCTGAGCGTCTTTGCTCCAGGCTTCCTCCTGCTGATCGCGACGCTACCCGTCTGGTCACGCCTCACGTCGCTGCCGCGCGCGATGCATGCGCTGGCGGGGATCAATGCGGCGGTCGTCGGACTACTGGCGGCCGCCCTGATAGACCCCGTCGGGCGGGCGGCGATCAGCGGTGTCGCCGACGCGGGCATTGCGCTTGTGGCGCTCGCATTGCTGTGGGATGACCGGCGGTCGACGCTCTGGGGAGCCGCGTGGTGCGTGCTCGCCGCGGTCGGCCTTGGCCTGCTCGTCCCGGCGGCCTAGATCGCGTCGCGGCGCGCCGAGCGCAGACGCACAACGCGGGCGCAACTCAGAGAGTCCGCCCGCGCCGTCGTGCATCTTTCATCCTGAGACCTTCATCCTTCATCCGAAGAGAAGTGGAGGCGGAGGGATTCGAACCCTCGTCTTGCATAAGATCTTCCACAGCGTCTACGCGCGTATCCTGTCGATTGGTGTTTCCGAACGCTGGCCGACAGGCCGCCGTCGTTCAGATGAGTCCATCTTGATCTCGTCGGTCGGCTGAGGACGCGCCGACAAACCAGCCCGGATTTGCGATACCCGAGTGTCGCCCCGGGCGGGGCTACCTCTTGGGCACTGCTACGGTAAAGCTAAGCTTTACGCAGCGAGAGCGAAGTTGTTATTCGCAGTTGGAATTTTCCCGAGTGTTTAACCAGGAACCCGAGGACCTGGGCGCGCAGCCATGGAGCCACCGACACAATCGAAACCAGTCGCCCCCTTGCTACAGCAGAAGAATACCCGCGGGGAGCGAAAGGTTCAATCGGGGGGCGCCTCGGGGCAGCCTCGGGGCGCCTAGCGGCTCCCCGCGTCGTCCACCTGCGACGTCCCGACTGGCGTGATCCGCTCCAGCTCCACCCGGTTCCGCCCTCCATGCTTGGCGGCGTACAACGCTTTATCGGCGCGCTCGTACACGCGCCCAGCGGTGCCGGAACGGGCTTGGTACAGGGCGATCCCAAAGCTCGCCGTCACCCGCACCTCGCCGGCTGGCGTCTGCACCCGGAGCGCCTCGATCTTCGCCCGGAGCCGCTCCGCCAACTCGGCCGCTCCCTCCATCTCCGTCTGTGGCAACAGCAACGCGAGTTCCTCGCCGCCCAGTCGCGCTACAAAGTCGGTCGTGCGGCGCTCGTCCATCAGCGCCTGTCCGACGGCGATCAGGACTGCGTCGCCCGACTCGTGCCCGTACGTGTCGTTCACCTTCTTGAAGTGATCGATGTCCACCATCACGTACGCCATCGCCCCGCCGTAGCGGTCGGTCTCGCCCAGCAACCGTGCGGAGACTTCGTCAAAGGCGCGGCGATTCGGCATGCCGGTGAGCTGGTCGGTGCGCGCCCGCTCTGTGGCCTCCTGCACGGCCCACGCGGTCTCCAAGGCCCCCGCGGCAATTGTTCCGAGGTCGTTCCCGGCATGGCCGTCGTACTGCGAAAGCGCGCCTCTCTCCGGATGGCCCAAGACGAGCGCGCCGATTGGCGCCTCCCGGTCACTGCGACGCAACGGCACGATCAAGAGCGATCGTGTGCCCTCGGGGAGCGGCGCGCCATCGAACACCGGCTCCTGACCCGCGAGCAGGGGGCGCGCGTCGGGGAACCCCTTCGCGGAGCCGGTGCGACACACCTCTCCGACGAGCGAGCCTTGCTTGGCGGTCAATCGCGCGCCGAAGTCCGGGGCGCGTGTGCCGATATGCGTCGGCACCCCGACGCGCGCGACGGGATCCCAGCGCACGATAATGGCCCACTGCGCACCGGTCACCAAACAGGCGTGATGCCCGAGCGTCTGCTCCAGGGCCAGCGGATCACGACTCCCCTGCAGCGTGGTCGCCGTCAGGATCATCTTGCGCAGCTTCAGGTTGCGATGCGCGACGACCGCACGTGCACCGAGCAGGTCATGGAGATCCGCGATGGCCCGCCCATGGCGCTGCACCCAGGTGATGAGTTCGGTACGCGTCATGGTCGGCTCTTCGCGGAAGTGCATCGAGACCGCCGCGCGATTGCTCCCGAGCATCACGCCGATGATGACGATGGCGATGCGCGCGCCCGCGGCGTTGAACGTGGCCTGTTGCTCTGTTGCGCTGAGCTCAATCAACAGGCGTTCCGACTCTGAGAGCGTCGGCGGTCGCGGGCCACGCGCCCACGCCGCAGCCATGAATTGTCCGGGCGCATCGTCGTCCGGACGCCAGAGGACGACCTCATGCGCCCCGCACTGATCCATCAACAGTTGCAGCGATTGCTCGAGGATGCGGCGATCCTCGCGCTCCGAATCGACCGAGGCGGGCATCTCGTCGGTGCGGAACGCGGCAAGCAACTGGCGCCGGTCGCGCTGCAACTCTTCATCACTGACGCTCGACACGGGATCAGGGATCGCCACCGGCTTCGCACGCGCCTCACCGGGCCATCGCACCGCCGGCAACCCGCCGCGCTGCACGAAGTAGACCACCACACCGACTGCGACGAGGACGTAGAACCAGGCCATCGCCGCCGACGCTCAGCGCTCAAGGATGCGTGCGGCCGCCACGGCCGCACCGAATCCATTGTCGATATTGCACACCGTCACACCGGCCGCGCAGGAGTTCAGCATCGTGAGCAAGGGCGCGAGTCCCCCGAACGCGGCGCCGTAGCCGATGCTCGTCGGCACCGCGATCACGGGGACACGTACGAGCCCCCCGACCACCGACGGCAACGCCCCATCCATGCCGGCCACCACGATCACCACCGCCGCCTCCTGCAACGTCTCACGCCGCGAGAGGATCCGATGGATCCCCGCGACCCCGACATCGGTCACGCGCTGCACCGGATGCCCTAACGCGTCCAGCGTCACGGCTGCCTCTTCCGCCACCGGAAGATCACTCGTCCCCGCGGTGACGATCGCCACGGGACGTGTGCCACGTGCGATGGCGGTCGCGCCGCGCAGCAACGCCGTGCGCCCGAGCACATTCACCTCGAGCTCGGCCCACCGGGCGCGCATCGCCTCGCGCGTCGCCGCATCGGTCCGCGTGACGAGAAAGCCATCGCCATGCGCCGCGAGTCGCTCGCAGATTGCGACCACCTGCTCCGGCAGCTTCCCTTCACCGAACACGACCTCGGGAAATCCCTGGCGCAGCGCGCGATGGGTATCGAGCGTCGCGAAACCGAGATCATCGGTGGGCGCCGAATCGAGCTGCGTGAGCGCCTGCTCCACCGGTACCCGCCCAGCGGCCACTTCATCGAGGAGCGAACGTACGCGTTCCCGTCTCATGCCGCTTCGACCTCGTCCATCCACCCGCTCTTGAGGTACTCCGCAAAGATCCCCTCGACCTCACTGAAGCCGTTCACCACGTGCAACTTCTTGCGGAGATCCGCCGAGTTCGGAAGTCCCTTCACGTACCAGCCGAGATGTTTGCGGAACTCGAGTGCGGCACCGATGGGATCGGCCTCATACTCCTGCACCATGCGGGCGTGGCTGAGGGCGATCGCAAAGCGTTCCTGCACGGCAGGCATCGCCGGCATCGGTGTGCCGTCGATCAGCGCACGTGTCTGCTGGAAGATCCACGGCTGCCCGAACGACCCGCGCGCGATCATCACCGCGTCGCAGCCCGTCTCCCGATACATGCGATGCGCATCATGCGCGGTCTTGATGTCGCCATTGCCGATCACCGGGATCTCGAGCGCTTCCTTCAGGCGCGCGATCTCCTCCCAGCGCGCCGCCCCCGTGAACATCTGCGTCCGCGTCCGCGGGTGCAAGGCAATCGCGCGCACCCCCGCCTCTTGGCACTTGAGGCCGATCTTCACCGGGTCGCGCATCTCCTCGCTCCATCCGCTGCGAATCTTGCACGTCACCGGGAGATGCGTCCCCGAAATCACGGCGCGAATCACCCGCTGCACAAGATCGAGATCGCGCAGACATCCCGAGCCGCCGTTGCGCTGAACCACCTTCTTCACCGGGCAACCGAAGTTGATGTCGATATAATCAGGCTGAAAGACATCCGTGACCGCGGCCGCCGCTTCGCGCATCGCATCGGGCTCGGCGCCAAAGATCTGCACGCCAATCGGATGCTCATCCCGATTGAACCGCAGCTTGGCGAGGGTCGCTTCGTTCTCCCGACGGATCCCCTCCGCGGAGAGGAACTCCGTCACGACGACATCGGCACCCCACGTACGGCAGAGCCTGCGGAAGGGGGATTCCGAGACCCCAGCCATGGGGGCCAAGAACAGCGGGACGGCGGACGAACCGGTCGGGTACGGGAAGGGCATCCGGAGAAATCTAGAAGAGGGCCCAAATGCTTGCAACAGCACGATTTGACGGCATCTCTGAGGTGGGTTAGGTTGGGACTATGGAACTCAGGGAATTCTTCGCCGAAGACGCCATCCAGCTTGAGCTGGCCGCCAGCACGAAGGACGACATCCTCAAGGAGCTCATTGGGCTCCTTCGCCTCCCCGAAAAGGACGAGGCGATGCTCTTCAAGATGCTCAAGCGCCGCGAGAACCTCGGCTCCACGGGCATCGGGCGCGGCATCGCCATCCCACACTGCCGCTCGCTGGTGGTGAACAAGCTCCGGGTGGCCTTCGGCCGCAAGAAGGCGGGGGTGGACTTCAAGGCGATCGACGACAAGCCGGTCCATTTCTTCTTCTTGATCGTCGCGCCGCCGCTGGAGGTCTCCAATCAGTACCTCCCGGTGCTCGGCAAGATTGCGCAGTTCTCCAAGGAAGCCGACGTGCCCGACCGGTTGCTCGCGTTGACGGAGCCGGCGGCGTTCATGCAACTGCTTGAGGAGAAGGGCGTTTAGCTTCGCTATGGACGAGCCACTCCTGATTGCGAAGAACGCGGCGCGCGGCACGGGCAACGCGATCGCACGAGGACTCGGGCGAGGCGTGCTCGGCTCGCTGCTGTGTGGTCGGAGGGAGACGCCGGTGATGAGCCTCCTTCGATTCCCGGCGCGGGCCGTTGCGACCGCGCTGTCGACCATGCTCGGGCTCGCCGCGTCGTCCGTTGCACTGCACGCGCAGACTGACGAGCACCGAGGGCCCGCGCTGGTCATCGCCGGACCATCGACCGTGGGCGTGAAGTTCCCGCTCACGAAACGCCTCGCACTCCGCCCCGATCTCTCGCTGACGCGCGCGACCTTCAAGGTATCGGCGACCGAATCAAAGTTCGTGAATCTCAGCGTGGGGCTCTCGGTGTTGATCGCGCTGAGCGAACTCGATGGGCTCCAGACCTACGCGGCGCCGCGCATCGCGATCTCTCGGAATACGTTCGACAACGGCAGCTTCACCGACCTCTGGTTCTTTGACCTCGCGGTCGGCGCCGCGGTGCCACTCACGAAGCGCGTCGCCATCTTCGGTGAAGTCGGTCCGCGTGTCACGTACACGGACCAATCGACTCCCGGCGTCGTCGATCGGACGACGAACCTGGTCGGACGGTCGGCGCTCGGCGCGACGCTCGCGTTCTAGTGCGTTGGCGCGATCATCCGCCGACGTCAGTGCGCGTGGTCAATCACAAGGCGCGAGATATCCCCTGAGAGACGCGAACGTACGCGGGCGACCTGGAGCACGGCGGCGGCGGCGAGCCCCGCGGTAAGTCCCCACCAAAGCCCGGCCGCACCCAAGTCGAAATAGAACGCGAGCAACGCACCGAATGGGATTCCCACCGCCCAGAAGCTCAGCGTGTGCAGGAGAGCCGGCACGCGCGTGTCACCGGTGCCGCGAAGAATGCTCGCCGCGACGACCTGTGTGCCGTCAAAGACCTGGAAGACGGCGGCAATGGGAATCAGGAGCGCCGCAAGGGCAAAGGTCGCTGCGTCGTTCGTGTACAGGCCGGCAAGGGTGCCGGGAATGGCCGCGAAGAGCATCGCACAGAGTGCCATGAAGCCCACTCCTACCACGAGAGCCGCCACGGCATCGCGCCGCGAGGCCGCCATGTCACCGCGCCCAACGGCACGCCCGACCATCACCGCAGCGGCGGCCGCGACTCCCATCGGAACCATGAAGGTCATGGACGCCAGCGAGAGCGCAATCTCATGCCCGGCGAGCGTGGTGGTGTCGATCCACCCGGTCATCACAGTCACGAAGCCGAACGCCCCGACCTCGGCGAGGAACTGCAAGCCGATCGGGAGCCCGAGTCGGAACATGCGGCCGAGCGGCCCGAGGGCGAGGCTCTCGGGATGCCAGCGGGTCAGGTAGGGACGCAGCGTCTTCCATCCCGCCGCGAGAAGGGTCGCGGCCAAGACCCAACGCGAGAGCACCGTCGCCTGCGACGAGCCCACCACGCCGCCGGCCGCGAAGCCGAGGTTGCCGAAGATCAGCACCCAGTTGAGGAAGACATTCGTGAGGTTGCCCACGACGACCGCAATCACCACCGGCTTCAGGAGGTGAAAGGCCTGCATCGCCTGCCGGAGCATGTTGAAGGCGAAGAACGGCAGCAGTCCGGGAATGCTCCAGAGCACATAGGCCGTCGCGAGCGGCACGACCTCCTCGGGCTGTCGTAGCAGCACCAGCAGCGGGCGCGCTGGCAGGAAGGTGAGCGACACGAGCAAAGCGACGATCGTCGTCATGAGCACGCCGCGCTGCACCCCACGCGCGATGGCGACTTCGTCCTTGGCGCCGACAGCCTGCGCGATCACGGGGTCGAGGGCGAGGAGCATCCCGATCCCGATGATGGCGGTGGCGAAGAAGTAGAAGTTGCCGAGCCCGACCGCCGCGAGCGCTGTCGTGGAGACGCGGCCGAGCATGATGGCATCCACCAAGCCCATGCCCTGCATGCCGACGTTCACCACGACGATCGGCGCCGCGATGCGGGCCATCTCGCGGAGTTCGTCGGTCGTGGGGCGGAGTGAGGCGAGTTGCATCTGTGAAGTCTAATAACTGCCACACCCCCTTCACATCGCCGTTGCAGTGCTCTGCGCCTCTATGGTACCCGCCGTACGACCAGCCCTACTCCCACTCGATCGTCGCGGGCGGCTTGGAACTGATATCGTACACCACCCGATTCACTCCCTTCACCTCACGAATGATCCGGTTGGAGATCCGCGCGAGCACGTCAGCCGGGAAGGCGTACCAATCGGCGGTCATGCCGTCCGTGCTCGTCACGGCGCGCAGGGCGATCACGTGCTCATAGGTGCGCCCATCTCCCATCACGCCCACCGAGCGCACCGGGAGGAATACGGCGAAGGCCTGCCAGATCTCCTGATACAGGCCCGCCGCGCGAATCTCCTCAAGGAAGATCGCATCGGCTCGGCGCAGCGTCTCGACATTCACCGGATCCACCGCACCAAGCACGCGAATGGCAAGCCCAGGCCCGGGGAACGGGTGCCGCCCGACCATCTCCTCCGGCAGACCAAGCTCACGTCCGACGTTGCGCACTTCGTCCTTGAAGAGTTCACGCAGCGGCTCGATCAACGCGAACTTCATGTCCGGCTTGAGGCCGCCGACATTGTGATGCGTCTTGATTGTCGCGCTCGGGCCACCCTTCGCACTGATCGATTCAATCACGTCGGGATAGAGCGTCCCCTGCACGAGGAACTTCGCGTTCTTCCCCGCGGCGTCGGAGGCATCCTCAAAGACGTCAATGAACGTATGCCCGATTGCCTTCCGCTTCATCTCGGGGTCGTCGAGTCCGCTCAGCGCGTTGAGGAACCGCTCTTCAGCGCGCACGGTGATGAGTTTGATTCCCAAGTGCTGCCCCATCGTGCGCTCGACCTGCTCGCGCTCGCGGAGGCGGAGCAAGCCAGTGTCCACGAAGATGCAGGTGAGCTGGTCGCCGATCGCCTTGTGCACGAGCGCGGCCGCCACCGAGGAATCGACGCCGCCCGAGAGTCCGCAGATCACCTGCGCATCGCCGACCAGCGCCCGGACCTTCGCGACCTCTTGCTCAATGAAATGCCCCGGCGTCCAATCCGCGTGGCACTTCGCGATCTCAAAGAGAAAATTCTGGATGATATCGGCGCCGCGCACCGTGTGCGCCACTTCCGCGTGGAACTGGATGGCGTGGATCGGCTTCGTCGCGTGTCGGAAGCCCACCACCGGGTTCGAATCACTCGCGGCCGTGAGGACATAGCCCGGCGGTACCGCCTCGACGTGATCGCCGTGACTCATCCAGACGATCGAGCGCTCGTCGGCATCGAAGCCGGAGAAGAGTCCGGCGTTCTCCCGCACCTGCATCTCCGCGCGGCCATACTCGCGGTGTCCCCCGCCCGTCACCACGGCGCCGGCCTGCTTGGCGATCCACTGCATGCCGTAGCAGACGCCGAGCACTGGGGCGAGGTCGAGGATGGCCGGATCGAAATCAGGCGCGCCTTCATCGGTCACCGAGCTCGGGCCACCCGAGAGGATGATGCCAGTCGGGTCCCATTCCGTGATCCACTCGAGCGAGCGGGTCGGGGGATGGATCTCCGAGAAGACGCGCGCCTCACGCACGCGCCGAGCGATGAGCTGCGTGAACTGTGAGCCGCAGTCGAGAATGAGAATCCGAGAACCGTCGTGCATCAGAACTTCCACTCCGCGCCGTCAAGCTTGATGAACTCGACCTGCTTGGTATCGAGATCCAGGATGGCGGCCGACGGGGCGCCGTACAGCCAGCCGCAGGCCTCGCCAGGGTTCACGATGAGCGTATCATCGCGCGTCTTCATCTCCTGCAGGTGCGTGTGCCCGTGCACCACGATCGAGTGGGCGAGCACCGAGCGCTCGCCCACTTCGCCGATGTCGTGGACGATCAACAGCTTGTGATCCTGCACCTTCATGCCGTGCGGCGACTCGAAGAGCTCGAGCCCCATGCCCTGAGCGGCCATCGCCATGAGACCTTCGTGATCGCCATCGTTGCGACCGAACGTCCCGGCCAAGGCGATGCCATGATCCTGGAACGGCTTGAGCGAGAAGGGCGAACAATGATCGCCGGCGTGCAGCACGAACGCCACATCGCGCTTCAGGAACTCGCGCAACAGCGCATCGATTGCCGGCACCCGATCGTGGGTGTCCGCCATCAGACCGATTCGCATTATGTCTCCTGCCACAGAGGGGAAGAGGTCTCGTGCTTGACGAGATCCTCATACGTCTCGCGTGCCGTCACCACGGCGAAGCGCGTGCCATCCACCATCACTTCGGGCGCGAGCGGCCGCCCATTGTAGCGCGAGGCCATCGCCGTCCCGTACGCGCCGACCGTATGGACGGTGAGCAACGCACCGGGCGCGACATCCGGAATCGTCCGCGCGACCGCGAGAAAATCCCCGCTCTCGCACACCGGCCCCACCACATCGGCGACCATCGTCCCGTCGACCTGCTGCACGACATCCACCTCGTGATACGCATCGTAGTGCGAGGGGCGCAGCAACTCGGTCATGCCGGCATCACAGATCACAAAATTCGTCCCGCCATTATGCTTGCGATACAACACCCGCGTCAGCAGCACCGCCGAGGCGGCCACGAGATAGCGCCCGTGCTCCACGAGAAGCTCGACCTCACCAAGCGACTCGACCGCACGCCGCATCACGGCGCCATAGGCCGCGAGATCCGGCTCACCCTCGCCCGGCGCGTACGGCACCGGCAGTCCGCCACCGAGGTCGAGGAATCCGATCGTCGCGCCGTCGGCCCGCAGCGTCCGCGCCAGGTCGATCAGTTTCGCCGACCCATCCGCATAGGCCTCATACGCGTAGAGTTGCGAGCCCACGTGCATGTGCAGGCCACGCAGCGCGAGCCCGGGCAGCGCGAGCGCCAGGCGGCCGACGCGCAGCGCGTCATCGAGCGGCACGCCGAACTTGTGTTCCTTGTCGCCCGTTGCGATGTACTCGTGCGCGGTCTCCACTTCGACTTCCGGGTTGATCCGCAGCGCGACCGGCGCCACGAGGCCCCGTGCCGCTGCAATCTCCGAGATCAGGCGCAGCTCGGCATCACTCTCCACATTGATCAACTTCACGCGCGCGTCGAGCGCCTCTTCGAGCTCGCGGCGCGTCTTCCCCACCCCGCCGAACACGATATCCGGCCCAGTGAAGCCCGCGCGCAGCACGCGAAAGAGTTCGCCACCACTCACGACGTCGACGCCGCAGCCGGCCTCGCGGAGCGTCCGCAACACCGCCGCTCCCGCGTTGGCCTTCACGGCATAGTGCACGCGATGCGGCACGCCATGTAGCGCCTCTTCAAGCCGCGCCACCCGCGCCCGAATGGTGGCCGCGCTGTACACGTACGCCGGCGTCCCAACGGCGTCGGCAATGCGCTCAAGCGAGACCTCCTCCGCGTGCAGGATGCCATGGCGGCGGGTGAACGCCCCCTCGGCGATCGCTCCGCCATTGCGGCGCGGCGATCCCCGGGTCATCACGTCGCCGTCACGGAGGGGCACCTCTGCCGCCATCAGTACGCCTTCGCCCATAGCACCTCGTGCTTGGCCGGCTCACCGGTGACCAAGCAGGTCCGCGGGGCATCGGGCGAACGGAACTCAGGATCAGGAATGCAGCGAATCGTCGCCTTGGTCTCTTCCTTCACCTTGGCTTCAACCGCCGGATCACCATTCCATCCGGCGTACACGAAGCCGCCAGGACCCTCCATGATCTCTTTCAGTTGCGCGTACGACGTGACGTTGCGATACGAGTTCGCCTCGCGACGCGCTTTTGCGGCCTCGAAGAGATCCCTCTGGATCGTCTCCAGCAGCGCGGCGACCGCCGCCGGCAACCCTTCCAGCGGGAGCGCGGCCTTCGCCTTGATGTCGCGACGGGCCGAGAACACCGACCCCTTCTCGAGATCCTTGGGGCCGATCTCCAAGCGCAGCGGAATGCCACGCATCTCCCACTCGTAGTACTTCGCGCCCGGCTTGATCCCTTCGCGGTCGTCCACGCGCACGCGCAGGCGGTCGGTCGCCCCACGTCCGGTCCACCCGGTCAGCTCGGCCTTCACCGTGTGCGCCGCCTCCACCACGCGGCCACGCTCCTCGTCCGTCTTCCAGATCGGCACGATCACCACCTCGATCGGCGCCAGCTTGGGCGGCGTCACGAGGCCGTTGTCGTCGGAGTGCGTCATCACGAGCCCGCCGACCATCCGTGTGGACACGCCCCACGACGTATTCCACGCGAACTCCATCTCCCCGCTCTCCGCCTGGAACTGAAGTTCGAAGGCCTTGGAGAAGTTCTGCCCAAGATGGTGCGACGTACCCGCCTGTAGCGCCTTGTTGTCCTGCATCATCGCTTCGAGACAGTAGGTGCGCAGCGCTCCCGCGAACTTCTCGCTCTCCGTCTTCTGGCCGGTGATCACGGGCATCGCGATCCATCCTTCCATGAACTCGCGGTACACGCCGAGCATCTTGCGCGCCTCTTCTTCCGCCTCGTCATGCGTGACGTGCGCGGTGTGCCCTTCCTGCCAGAGGAACTCCAGCGTGCGCAGGAACAGGCGCGTGCGCATCTCCCAGCGGACGACATTCGCCCACTGGTTGATCAGGATCGGCAGATCGCGATAGCTCTGCGTCCACTTCGCGAACATGTGGTAGATGATCGTCTCCGAGGTCGGACGAACGATCAACGGCTCCTCCAGCTTCTTGCCGCCCCCATGCGTGACGACCGCCACTTCCGGTGCGAAGCCCTCGACGTGACTCGCCTCCTTCTTCAGGAAGCTTTCGGGAATGAAGAGCGGGAAGTACGCGTTCTCGTGTCCCGTTGCCTTGAACATGTCATCGAGGGCGCGCTGCATGCGCTCCCAGATGCCATAGCCATTCGGACGAATCACCATCGAGCCCTTCACCGGCGAGTAGTCGGCGAGCTCGGAACGCAGGACCAGCTCGTTGTACCACGCGCTGAAATCTTCGGCGCGGGTCGTGAGCTTCTTGTCATCGGCCATCGTTGGGCTTCCTTACCGCGACCGCTGCACGTGCAGCCAGTGGCGGAGCTCCTGCATCGCCTGCGCATCGCCCGAAAGCGCCCCGCCGGCGTCCACCGCGTGCGTCGCGGCCCCCGTCAACTTGCCGAGCAGGCTCATCGCCTCCACGGCTCCATCCTCGCGGAAATAGATCACCGCGCTGGCACCCGCCTTCTTGGCGCCATCCACCTGATTGCGGGTCGCCTGCGACTTGTAGCGCTCTTCGTTGAGCCCGTGTGCAACACTGAAGTCCGCCGCACGAAGCGTCGTCGCCAACTGCAGCACCTGCGCGTAGGGCTGATGCACCGCCCCATTGCCGGCAACGATCTGGAAGTCAATCGCGTCGGCGCTGAAGTCAGGCCACAACCCGCGCGCCGTGAGCAACTCGCCGAGGACCACATCGCCCATCCCGAATCCAAGCGACGGGAGGTCGGCGCCGCCAATGGCCTTGAGCAGATCGTCATATCGACCGCCGCCGCAGATCGCGCGGAGCTCACCCTTCGCATCGAACAGCTCGAACACGATCCCGGTGTAATACGCGAGCCCGCGCACAATGGAGAGATCGAGCGTGACCCACTGCCCGATCCCGAGGGCATCGCAATGCGCGAGATACATCGCGAAGCGATCGATCGCCTCCTTGGCCGCGGGGGCATCGCCGAACTCGGCGCGCAGTGCCGCGAACGTCGTGCCGCTCGCGAGATGCAGGACACGCTCGACCAACTCAGCGCTCAAGCCCGCCCCCGTGAGCTTCTCGACCGAGACCTCACGCGGCTGCCGCGCGATCTTGTCGACCACCGTATACACCGCCCCACGCTGCGCTTCGGTGACACCGAGCGTCTCCAGCACACCATTGAGCATCCGCCGATCACTCACGCGCGCGCGCACATCCTCATGCGTCAGCCCCAGCTCACGCAGGACGTCCACCGCCACGGCCAGCAGCTCCGCGTCCGCGACCTCACTCGCTTCGCCAACAATGTCCACATTGAGCTGGTAGTGCTCGCGCAACCGCCCGCGCTGGGCGCGCTCGTAGCGGAAAAGCTGGGGGATCGAGAACCACCGCACCGGCTTCCGCAGGGCGCTCGCCTTCGCGCCCACCATCCGGGCGAAGGTGGGGGTCATTTCCGGACGCAGCGCGACCTCGCGGCCACCCTTGTCCGTGAAGTTGTAGAGCTGTCCAACGATCTCCTCGCCGCTCTTCTTCGTGTAGAGGTCGAGGGGCTCCAACGGCGGCCCATCGTACTCCACGAACGCGTACTTGCGCGCTACGGCCCGCCAGGCACGGAAGATGTGCGTCCGGCGGGCCAACTCTTCGGGATAAAAATCGCGGAAACCAGGAAGTGATGCACTAGCCATCGCGCAATTTACCCGTTCGTCGGAGACACCTGCAACCGAGACATGGCGTCGCCCACGGTGTGGAAGCTCCCGGTGACAAGCACCGTGGCGCCGCGTGTGGGCGCGAGCGCGAGCGCACGATCAAAATCGGGCTCGAACTCAGCGCTCCAGCCGCGCGACTTGGCGTACTCCAACGCTTCCGAACCCACCCACGCCCGGCTCGCCGGCGCGGTCGGGGCGTTCGTGAGGACAAAATGGTCCACGTCCCCCGTTAGGGCGCTCAGCATCCCGCGCCAATCCTTGTCGCCCAAGATGCTCACCAAGGCCACAATCGGGCGAGCCGGAGCCGCCCCGCGCAGGGTCTCCGCCGTCACCGCCGAGCCGTCCGGGTTGTGAGCGACATCGAAAATCCAGGCCCCATGCCGCGAGAAGCGCCCCGGAAGCGACACCGCCCGCAGCGCAGGGAGATCGTCCGCCAAGGGGCGCCGGAGCCCTTCCGGCAGGGCATCGAGCATCGTCAGGGCCGTCATCGCGTTCTGGGCCTGATGGCGCCCGGCGAGCCCCGTCGCCACCTCAAGCCGCTCGCCCCCCCGAATCCAGCTGAACTGCGTCCCTTCGGAGGTGACGGTAATCCCCTCCGCGTGCCCCTCGTCGGCCATCTTGCCGGTCATCGTCGAGCGATTCTTGGCCAGCGTCGTCAGCGGATCGCGCGGATCGGTCACCACTGGCGAGGCGCTGATCACCCGCTGCGCCGGCATCGGCACCACGGGCAACTTGTCGCCCGCGGGCGGCGGCAATCGTTGCCATGCCGATGAGAACGACCAAGAGCGTCGAGGCCGGCCGTCGCCATGCCCCGCCTTCGTGAGCGACGAGCGTGAATTGCGGCACGGAGTCGTCGGCGAAATGCCAGTGGTGCGGCGATCCCGCGTCAAAGGCCTCGTCGAACGGGCCGGCGGGTTCCGGGTCGAGCGGCGCGTCGGGGGGTGGCGTGGCGTCGCGCAAGCGAACAAGCCAATCGCTGAGCGGCATTCCGTCCGGCGCGAGTTCGGCATTGGTCGTGCCGGCGAGGCGAGTCTGCGCGCGCTGAATTCGCGCATGGGCGAGATGAAGGAGTTGTTCCTGCAATTCCGGGGTGAGCCGCGAGCCGGAGTGCTGGGCGAAATCGCCCAGGTCTTCGGCGGCGTGCAAATCCGCTCGCGCCGGGCCGATCAGGGTCTCAGATTCCTTCCGGTGAAGTTCCACGCGCGACATCACGGTCCACGACCTGTCTCTTATACACATCTGACGCTGCCGACGAATAGAGAGGTGTAGATCTCGGTGGTCGCCGTATCAT
>ENA-ORBV01002859-ORBV01002859.1-microbial-mat-metagenome-genome-assembly--contig:-NODE-2859-length-35687-cov-13.823280_pt1 | contig 35687 bp, 32 predicted proteins | sample MGYA00237777_ERZ505514 | MGnify/ENA primary metagenome ERZ505514 (study PRJEB26160, sample SAMN06269048) | microbial mat metagenome | isolation source: Oligotrophic lake microbial mat | place... | reverse complement strand
ATTCAATACAACATGAACGGAACTTGCCTGATGGCGCCGTGGATCATGGAAAAAGATGATTTCAAACAGACCCTCAGCTTCGGCAAAGATGTTTTTGGCGGGCCGCGCTGGTGCGATATCGTCGGCGCTAAACGCGCTGTTGCTTATGCAAAGAAGGGAACGATCCCGGTGCTATGTGATTCGGCGGATCAGCCGATCACGAGGAATTTTGTGCATGTGGATGACCTGAGCAGCGCGATCCTCGCCGCCATCGATCATCCGGATGCGATGCAGGAAAAGTTCAACATCTGCATGAATGAGCCGGTCGATTATCAGATGGTGGCCGATCATCTCAAAGCAACGCGAGGCTTGCCAAGCGTGAAAATCAAAACACAATTCTTCTCCACCTGGCTCGACAACGCCAAGGCCAAGTTCCTATTGGGCTGGCGTCCGCAATACGACCTGCCCAAGTTCATCGATGAATCATTCGACTACGAACGCGCTGCCAGCGATCCGCGCAAGGTGTGGTATCCGGGGTGAGCACGCGACTTTTGAAGACATGAATGAACCACAGAGGGACACAGATGAACACAGATGAAAGGCATGGGCATAACTAATCTGTCTGTCTGTCGTCAATGTCTTCTCTGTCTTATCTGTGTGTATCTGTGTCCATCTGTGGTTAAAAACTGAGTAGCCGACGCCCCTCGCCGTTCACTCCGTCGCGCCGGCTTTCTTCAGTTCCGCGATGATTGCTTTATCCGAAGCAAGGCTTATCGCGGTGTTGCCCAGTTTGTCTTTGAGGTTCAAGTCAGCCCCGGCCTTGATGAGCACTTTGACTGCATCGGTTCGGCCGTTGGCGGCTGCCAGATGGAGCGCGGTGCGCTTCTTGCTGCTCTCGGTGAGGTTGAGGTCAGCCTCTTTGGCGACGAGCATCTGTAGTGCCTTAGCTTGTCCTTCGAAGGCTGCCAGATGAACTGCGGTATAGCCGGGGAAGGTGCGGAATTCCAAGCGTGCATTGATGTCCAGATCCTTGGCTGACAAGATCTTTTTCATGGATGCGAGATCGCCTTCAAACGCAGCCACATGAATCGGCTCTGCCGCATCACGCCACTTTGCTGCGGGCAGTTTCTTCTTGGGCGCTTCTTTCTTGGGATCTACTTTTTTGTCTGCCGCCATGGTCAGGCAAGGCAACACGAAACCCATCAGCGCCACAGCAACGATTAAAGAGCGATAAGAAGAGCGATAAGAAGCGCGATTAAAAGTGAACATGACTGAGACTCCCAGTGAAGACAAGCAACAGGTACCCCTGAATCTTAACGCGATCGCCTGCGATTCCCAAGCGGAGAGAATTCAGAATTTTGAAACCACAGATGAACGCACATTATCCAGAGTTCTCGAAAGTCAACAGCGCCATTCCTGACTCTTATCTGTGTTTATCTGTGTTCATCTGTGGTTCAATTCAAGCCTTGAATTTCGAGACCTCGTTCGTTTTGCGGTGCTCAAGCTGATATAATGTCTCTCGGTTCGCAGCGCATTTCATTTCTACCGGGGCCAGATATGCAAAGTTCAGCATCAATAGGTGGATGGATACCCGAAGGTGACGCTGACGCGTTATCCCATGCGCTCAAACTCGGCGAAAGGCGCGAGCATCTGCATAGTTCATCCTGTCCTGCGGCCAGCAGCAGCCACGATTCGGACGTCCATGCGGACACGCAAAACATTGTTTTCAACGAAATACTCAGGGGCGGACGTCCGGCGGACACTGGGAGGACATGCGTCAAACTCTTCAATATCAACAACATAACGCCAAAATGCTACAGAGGGGGTATGGCAAAGGATGTCCGCCCGGAATTATTTAGGGGAACCAGCCTATGTCGCCAAAGCGACGGCCGGATCGGATTTGGCGGGCCTGGTCGCCCCGCAAATTGCCCATCTTTGGTCAATGTACCCGAGGCAAAAAGTGTGGAAAACAGCTCGATCTGCCAAAATCTTGTCCATTTTTCATCCCCTATGGCCAAAAATCGTCAATATCCCTATACTCTGCCCCCTATGAAGCAATCTCGCACGCAACGCCCTCCTTTCGCTGCTCGCCTGGCCACCCTTCAAAAGCGTATGCCCGCCTGGCGTTCAGATGCGCTGCTGATCACCCAGCCTCGCGATATTCATTACCTCACCGGATTCTGCGGCGAAGATAGCTGGGCCATTGTCCCCATCAACGGCAAGAAGGTCACCATTCTCAGCGACTCTCGCTTTGATGAAGAAATCGACCAGATGGCCCCGCAGGCGATCAAGGTCATTCGCGATACCAAGCAGTCGCTGATCGATAGCCTCGATGGATCGCTGCTCAAGCTCAAGTGTCGCCACATTGCGGTGCAGGAGCAGTATCTCACGATGTCGCTCATCGGTAAGCTTCAGGACAAGGTCAAAGGCGCGACGTTCATTGCCGTGAACGATGGCCTGCTCGAACAGCGGGCGATCAAGGATGCCGGCGAAGTCGCGCTGCTGCGCGATGCGGTGAAGATTCAGCAGCAGGCGTTCACAGATTTAATGGGCTACGTCAAGCCCGGCATGACCGAACTGCAGGCGGCTGCGTTCCTCGAATATCGCATGATGGACTTGGGCGCCTCCGGCTGCGCCTTCCCCTCCATCGTCGGAGCCGGCGCCAACGCCAGCCTGCCTCACTATCGCCCGGGTCAAGTAAAGATTCAGAACAACAACATTCTCCTCATCGACTGGGGCGCTCGCTATCAGGGCTACCACAGCGACATGACGCGCACTATCGCCTTTGGCAAAATGCCTGCGAAGATTCAGGAAATTTACAAAGTCGTTCACGAAGCGCAGCTCGCCGCCATCGCCGCCATTGCGCCGGGCATGTGCTGCAAAGAGATCGACACCATCGCCCGGGACATCATCAACAAAGCAGGCTACGAAAAGCAATATCAGCACGGCCTGGGCCACGGCATCGGCCTCCAGATTCACGAGCAGCCACGTCTGGGCGGCGCGACGACCGATGTGTTGATGCCTGGGCATGTGGTGACGGTGGAGCCTGGGATTTATCTGCCGGGCATTGGCGGCGTTCGCCTGGAGGATGACATCCTCGTCACCGCGAAGGGGCACGAAGTGTTGTGCGATTTGCCCAAAGGTGTGCAAACCGCGATTATTTGAATCAGCCGGGTTTCGGGTGTCGAGTGTCGGGTGTCGGCTAAGCTCAAGCGAACCGACAACGACTTGGTTCCCACCGAAACCCGATACCTGAAACCCGATACCCGAAACCCGATTCCTATGGATATCAAAAACCTTAAATCACTGATCAAACTGATGGTTGACAACGGGCTTACCGAAGTCGATCTGAAGGATCCAAACGGCGAATGCATCACCCTCAAGCGCGGCCACGGCGACGCCCCGGTGCAGTACATCGCCGCCCCCCAGCCGCTTGCGGCTTCGCTCGGCCCTGCCGCTGCCGCTGCTCCTGCCGCTGCGACTAAATCATCCGACGAAGGCCTAGTGACCATCGTCAGCCCGATGGTCGGCACGTTCTACGCTTCTTCAAGCCCCGATGTAGCGCCGTTTGTGAACATCGGCGACCGCATCAGCGATGAAAGCGTCGTCTGCCTGGTCGAAGCGATGAAGGTCTTCAACGAAATCAAAGCCGAGACATCAGGCACCATCCACTCAGTGCTCGTCGCCAGCGGCCAAGCTGTGGAGTTTGGCCAGCCACTGTTCAAGGTGAAGCCGGGCTGAGAATAAGGGCCAAGGGATGAGGGCCTAGGGCCTAGGTCAGAGGCATTTCATCCGGCGGCTCCCGCGATACTGTTATTCATTTTCACCTTGATCGTTTCCAATCTTCGGCCTCGGCCTTCCGTCCTAGGCCCTAGGCCCTTCTCCCTAGGCCCTTCCTCATGTTCTCACGAATCCTCATCGCCAATCGTGGTGAAATCGCCCTGCGGATCATTCGAGCCGCGCGCGAATTAGGTGTCGAATCCGTTGCGGTCTATTCGACTGCTGACAAAGACTCCGCTCATGTGCGCATCGCTGATCGCGCTATCTGCATCGGCGGGCCGTCACCTGCGGACTCCTATCTGAATATTCCCAGGCTGATCTCCGCTGCCGAGGTTGCTAATGTTGATGCGATTCATCCAGGCTACGGATTCCTCGCAGAAAACAGCCATTTTGCCGAGGTCTGCCGCTCCTGCAAAATCGAATTCATCGGCCCCAGCGCCGAGTCCATGGCGATCTTGGGTAACAAGGTCTCCTGCAAGCAGACCGCCATCAAAAACAAAGTGCCCACCGCGCCCGGAAGTAAAGGCAAAATCACGGACGAAGAGCAAGCTCTGAAGGTCGCACACGAGATCAGCTACCCCGTCATCATCAAAGCAGCCGCAGGCGGCGGCGGGCGCGGCATGCGCGTGGCGCACAACGACATCGCCCTGCGCTCGGGTCTCAAACAAGCCATGGCTGAGGCGCAAGCGGGCTTCGGCGATGCGACGGTTTACGTCGAAAAGTTCATCGAAAAAGCTCGCCACGTCGAAGTGCAGATCATCGGCGATCAGCACGGCAACCTCGTCCATCTCTGGGAACGCGATTGCACCATGCAGCGTCGCCATCAGAAACTCATCGAAGAAGCACCCTGCCCGGTGCTCACCGAAAAAGAGCGCGAAGAAGTGTGCGGCGCTGCCGTGCGCCTTTGCAAGGCTGCGAATTATTACTCCGCAGGCACCGTTGAATTTCTCATGGATGCGGTGGCGCGAAAGTTCTACCTGATGGAAGTGAACACGCGCGTGCAGGTCGAGCATCCTGTGACTGAAATGATCACGGGCATCGACATTGTGAAGACGCAGATTCGCGTGGCTGCCGGTGAAAAGCTCGGCTTCACGCAGAAGCAAGTGGAACGCCGAGGCCATGCCATGGAATGCCGCATCAATGCCGAGGATCCGGCGCGAGGCTTCGCGCCATCGCCAGGTGTCATCACGCAGTTCGACCCGCCCGGCGGCCGAGGCGTGCGCGTTGATACGCACTGCTACTCAGGCTATCGCGTGCCGCCTAATTACGATTCGATGATCGCCAAACTCATCACTTTCGGTGCCACCCGCGAAGAAGTGCTCGCCACCATGCGCACCGCCCTCGCCGAGTTCCGCGTCGATCCCATCAAGACCACCATCCCGCTCCACGCCCGCCTCATGCGTCACGGCAACTTCATCAACAGCGAAACCGACATCCACTTCGTCGAACGACTGCTTGAGCAGAAGTGAATTTGAAAGCCAACAGCAGACAATCTCAAGCCCTGCTGAGCAAACAAATGCGGTTTGAAGGTGAGGGCGCTACGTAGTAAGAAGTGGATAACGCAGCACATCAAGGGCCATTTGCAAGGGGTATGCAATCCCGATATGATGCGTGGCTCAATTTGCCAAGGTCACCGAGGATTTTTATGCCTACGATCAATCAGCTCATTCGCAAGCCCCGAACCGTTCAGGTCGCCAAGAGCAAGGTCAAAGACCTTAACGCCAGCCCTCAGAAGCGTGGCGTGTGTCTCCAGGTCAAGACCGTTACCCCCAAGAAGCCCAACTCGGCGCTTCGCAAGGTCTGCCGCGTCCGTTTGAGCAACGGCAAGGAAGTGACCGCCTACATCGGCGGCGAAGGGCACAACCTTCAGGAACACTCGATCGTGCTGGTTCGCGGTGGCCGTGTCCGCGATCTGCCCGGTGTTCGCTACCACGTCGTCCGAGGCACGCTCGACTGCCTGGGCGTTGATGGCCGCAAGAAGGGCCGCAGCAAGTACGGCGTGAAGCGAGCGAAGTAAGGCGAGAAGCTTTCAGCTGTCAGCCATCAGCTTTTGCTGACGGACGGATTGAGGCTAGAATATAGGCATGAACTGGCACGAACAGGCATTAAATTCACACTACCAGACAGCGGTCGCCATTGGTGACCGCTTGGATTCGGATGATGTTGAAGATGCCCGCATCGGCGTCGAGGAGTTAATAGAAGCGTTGTTCCGGGCGGAACGTCGAGCACTGCGAAGTCAAGTGATTCGCTTGATGACACACATCATCAAGTGGCAATCGCAGCCAGAACGTCGATCCCGTAGCTGGGTGGGTACCATTCAGAGTGCGCGCGGCGAGATTGACGACTTGCAGGAAGATGAGCCGAGCCTGACCGATGGCGTGATCGAGCAGATGTGGGACAAATGTTTTCATCGTGCCCTTGCGGAAGCAGAGGGCCAGATGGGCATCAAGCCAAAGCCAAACGCGCTGAATTGGATTGAAGTTTTCGAGACCGAATATCAGATTTAACAACACGCGATTTTGTTACGCCGAGAATTGAGTTAACAGAATCGGGTCAACAGAATCGAGCCGACAGAATCGAGCCAATAAATTTTTTCCCGGCAAGTAATCACCTTCGCACGTTGCGATTGTGGTGAACAAAAAGAGAAGCCTGCCTTCAAGCTGATTGCTGAAAGCTGATCGCTGAAAGCTTCTCCAGATGAGCCGCCCTTTGTTAAGGATTCTCCCATGTCAGGACGTATCACTCACGCAGACGAACAGCTTCGCCCCGATCCCAAGTACGGCAACAAAGTGCTCTCACGCTTCATCAATTGCGTGATGTACGATGGCAAAAAAGCCACCGCTCAGCGCATTGTGTATGCCGCCCTCGACCTGATCGAAGAGCGCACCAAAGGCGAACCCGCTGCGATCAAGGTATTTGAGAAGGCCATTTCCAACGTCAAGCCTGATGTGGAAGTCCGCTCCAAGCGTGTCGGCGGTGCCAACTACCAGGTGCCGATGCAGGTCAAGCCCAAGCGTCGCCAGAGCCTGGCGTTCCGCTGGATTATCGATGCTGCCCGCAGCGAAAAAGGCAAGCCCTTCGCACTGCGTTTGGCCAAGGAGCTTTTTGAAGCTTCCAACGGCGAAGGCAAAGCCGTCAACACCCGCGAACAGACCCACCGCATGGCTGAGGCTAACAAGGCCTTCGCTCACTACGCGTGGTAATGAGAACTGAAGCCGCCCAAGGCTCAAATTATTTTCTCGAAAACTCATCAAGCCTCTGCTGATCTCAGCAGAGGTTTTTTTATTTTGTGGATCAGTCCTCAAGTGAGCGAACCTGTCGTGACAGTCCACAAGGTCGTGAGGCGAAACCTTGTGATATCATTTGAATATGGCGACAAAGCTTGGCATCCGACAAAGACGCGTTCATGCGAAGAAAGGAATTGGCATGCCCGGGGACAACAGCCACATTCTCGATGTCGCTCGGCGTCTTCGCAAGTTGGTCGATGCGCCAGTTCTGGGCGGTATTGCCGTGTATCTACATGGTGGTGGTCGTTCCACCGTGGACCTGGATTTGTACGTTGCGGACCGGGCAGTCATCATTGCTCAATTAGAAGCCGCTGGTGCTATATGGGACCAAGAAAACCGGGAACATGTCCTTGATGGTGTACGCATTCACACCGTCAGCTCGCAGGAAGCTGGAGTGGAGATCCAAGGCAATTCGACCATTGATGGCGTGCGCGTTGTCAAACTGCATGACCTGATCGCGATTAAACTTCTCAGCGGTTTGAATAACCGCGGTCGCAGCAGGGATATTGGAGATGTAGAAGACCTCATTCGCCTGGTCCCATTGGACAAGCGATTCGCAGCCAGACTTCCAAAGGCTATACGCACGGAATTCAAAGCCTTGGTGGATGCTGTCCGTGCAGGTGAAGAGTCTGGTCCCAGCGACCGGCGATTCTGAACGGTCAGACTCTGTCGCGAATGACATCGGTGTGCAGTCGCAGCCTGCTTATCGCTTCACCGCACGGGTCGCAGAACCGACCCGTGGCACCCAGCAAATAAGCGTGAATGAAGTAATTGATGTGCCCTAATATATAGTGACCCAATCCTTGCTGGATCGGCCGTGTTTCAGATGACGGTAAAATATGAAGCCCAATTCGCCCCCCATTCCTTCCTTTGATCCAGAGGCCATCGCCCTCGATCCACTGCCCCAAGCTGCCCGGCTACCCTTGCCCAACGCAGTCAACCCCAATCGCTTCCAATCCGTTTATTTCTACGCACTGGTCACCATGCACCTGCTGGCACTGGCGACACTGATCCCCTGGCTTTTCAATTGGTACGCAGTTCTCTTTTTCGCCTTCGGCATCTACTTCTTCGGCCAGGGCATCAACCTCTGCTACCACCGCGTGCTGACCCATCGGTCGGTCAAGTTTCCCCTCTGGCTTGAGCATTTCTGGACGGTCATCGCCTTGTGCTGCATGGAGGACACGCCGGGCAAATGGGTCACGACGCATCGCCATCATCACAACCATTCCGATGAGACAGATGACCCGCACTCTCCGCTCGTCACTTTATGGTGGAGCCATTTTCAATGGATGACGCTGCACAATCGCGACACCCACTCGATCGAAGCCTTTCAAAAATATTCGAAGGACATTCTCTGCGACCCCTTCTATATGAAGCTGGAAAAGAAGAAATGGATATCCCCGGCGATCTACCTCGCCCATGCAGCAGTGGTCGTTGCTCTGGGTGCCACCCTCGGCTGGTTCACCGGTCACAGCTTCACCGCCACGCTGCAGGGCGGGCTGAGTTTCCTCGTGTGGGGTGTGATCCTGCGCACGGTGGCGGTCTGGCACATCACCTGGTCAGTCAACTCGCTGACGCATACCTTCGGCTACCGCAATCACGCCAACGACGATCGCAGCCGCAACAACTGGCTCGTCGCCATCCTCGCCTCAGGCGAGGGTTGGCACAACAACCATCACCACGATCAGGCCAGCGCCAGCAATCAGCATCGCTGGTGGGAGTTTGATCTGACCTACTACCACATTATTCTGCTCAAGTGGATGGGGCTGGCGACGCAGGTCATCGCCCCCAAACACATTCGGCGAGCCGCCAGCGCGAAAGCCCGCGCCGCAGCGGCGACAACAATGACCAAGGGCGCAATCCCAATGGTGCCCGAGGCCGCTGCGTCTTCTATTGTGATTCAACAACCTGATTGATTTGGCGGGGGCGACCTGCTAATATGCGTTTCCACAATTGAATACTGCAACTTATCCAGAGTGGCTGAGGGACAGGCCCGATGAAGCCACCGCAACCGATCCGACCTTGAAAAAGGCGGAAAAATGGTGCGAACTCCTTCGCTCAGACCGTTGAGCGAGAGATAAGAAGTGGCGACACCTCCCAAGGTCTTTCAAGCCTCTTCCTATCTCGGAAGAGGTTTTTTTTTAGGCACGTTCCTCTAATAAGGAAAGCAAGAAGGCAGGAAAAGAGAATGAGTCGTTTTGATGAAGCACGGATCGATCAACTCGACCGATTGGGCTAAATGATTTTTCTCGACTTTTCTTTTCCTGCATTCCTGCTTTCTTAAGAGGCATTCTGATTCAACGAACATGCTTGGAGCTACCCGATGAGTTTCGTTCACTCTCTCCGCTGTAAAGAATGTGATGCCCAGTACCCGCTCACGCCGCGCACCGTCTGCGATCACGATTTCGGCCCCGTCGAAGTCGCCTACGACTACGAGGCGATGAAGGCCCCTGGCCCCAGGCAGGTCACCCGTCAGTCCATCGAAGCTGGCCCGCAGTCGCTTTGGCGTTATAAGGCTCTTTTGCCCATCGAAGGCGAGCCACGCGCCGGGTTCAACTCCGGCTGGACCCCACTCATCAAAGCGGACCGTCTCGCTGCGGAACTGGGCGTCAAGGAACTTTACATCAAGGACGACAGCGTCAACTACCCGACCTTCTCCTATAAGGATCGCGTTGTCTCCGTCGCTGTCACCAAAGCCTTCGAGTTCGGCTTCGATACCGTCGGCTGCGCCTCCACGGGCAATCTCGCACACTCCGTTGCTGCCCATGCGGCCGCCTCGGGCCTTCGCGCTTTTGTCATGATTCCTCACGACCTCGAAGAAGGCAAGATGGTCGGCATGTCCGTCTTCAACCCACGCGTCGTTCGCATCAAAGGCAACTACGATGATGTCAACCGCCTCTGCTCGCAGATCGCTGACAAATACAACTGGGCCATCGTCAATGTGAACCTTCGCCCCTACTACACCGAAGGCGCGAAAACGCATGGCTTTGAAATCGCTGAGCAGATGGGCTGGAAGCTGCCCGCTCACACCATCAGCCCGGTCGCAGGCGGCACGATTCTGCCCAAGATTTACAAGGCGTATCAAGAGTTCATCAAGCTCGGTTTGGTGAAAGACACGAAGCCGAAGATGTACGCGGCGCAGGCGGCCGGTTGCAATCCGGTGGTCAAAGCGATTGAAGATGGCAGCGAACTTTTCAGGCCACAGAAGCCCAACACCATCGCCAAGTCCATCGCCATCGGCAACCCCGCAGACGGCTACTACGTCATGAAACTCATCCGCGAATCCGGCGGCTGGGGCGCTAGCGCCACCGACCCCGAAATCCTGGACGCCATCAAACTCCTCGCCCGCACCGAAGGTATCTTCACCGAGCCTGCCGGCGGCACCACACTGGCCTGTGCGATCAAGCTGATTCAAAGCGGCCGCATCCCGCGCGATGAGTCGATCTGCGTCTGCATCACCGGCAACGGCCTCAAGACCCTCGAAGTCATGCAAGGCCAGTTCGCCCACGCCCCTGCCATTAACGCCAAACTCGGCGAGTTCGACGCACTCGTCACCCAGATCGAAGAAAGCCAGAAGGCAGAGATGGCGACGAAAGTGTGATTCCCTCGTTCCGATTCCAATTTGAAATCCGTTTTTACCACGAAGGCACGAAGACACGAAGGAAGACATGAAGGAATGAAAATACGAAAAATACAGGGCATGATTTATTGGTTTTTAACTTCGTGACTTCGTGCCTCGTGGTCAATCCGAATTTATCATTGCTCAACGTCCGCAACGCCATCGTTCCGTCATTTTTCACTTTGCATTTTTCAATAGCTATTTAGCATTCTCCCTGACTTGAGGTTCACATGTCCGACACCATCAGCGTTCTGATCCCCACCGCTCTTCGCGCCAAAGCTGGCGACAACGAATCGCTCGCCATCGCAGGCAAGTCGGTGCGCGCAGTGCTTGCCGCCCTCACCGCGACTTACCCCGAGCTGGGCAAGCAGCTTTTCAAGAGCGAGAATGAAGTCAACCGCTTCATCAATCTCTACGTGAACGATGAAGACATCCGCTTCATCGAAAATCTCGACACCCCACTCAAAGCCGGCGACGAACTCTCCATCGTCCCCGCCATCGCCGGCGGCTAAGCCCGCAAGCCGCTCGCGGCTTCGCTCCTACCCCCTCCCCAACTCCGAACTCGCAACTCCGAACTCAGAACTAATCCCATGAACACCACCCGCAAAGTCTGGCTCACCTTCGAGAGCGGTCGCCAAAACGAACCCTGCCTCTGGAAGATGACCACGCAGTTCCCCGATGTCATGTTCGACATCCGCCAGGCCAACGTCACCAAAGAGATCGGCATCATGGCGGTGCTCTTCACCGGCGATGAAGATCGCATCGAAGCCGCACTCACCACGCTCACCGACCTGGGCGTCAAAGTCGATCCCGTCGAAGGCGGCAGCCTCGTCGCCGGCTAAACCCCGGCCCCGGTTAAAGCCGCTCGCAGCTTCGCTCCCCGCTTCTTCGCTCCCTCATAGAATTCGTCATGAAACCCTCCCACACCAAACCCGCACGCATCAATGTCTGGGGCGACAGCCTGCTCAACAAGCTGCCCTCCATCAGCAGGCAAAAACGCAAACGCACCGCCAGCAAAAAACGCAGAGTGATTCTGCAACGCGAAACGCACGCCCAAACAGCAGCGTGATTCACGAACGTTTCATGGCCGACGCCCCACTCCTCACGCCACAAGCCCCCAGCCCCTAACTTTCCCATGACCCTCGATATTTCCCGCTACCACCGTCAAACCCTTCTCCCCGGCTTCGGCGAAGAAGGCCAGCGCAAACTCCTCGACTCCTCCGTCTTCATCGTCGGCTGCGGCGCGCTGGGTACCGTCATCGCCAACATGCTTGCCCGCGCAGGTGTGGGCCATCTCATCATCGCAGACCGCGATTTTATCGAGATCACCAACCTTCAGCGGCAGATTCTCTTTGATGAAGATGATGTCAAAAACGGCATCCCCAAAGCGGAAGCTGCCAAACAGAAAATCGCCAAGATCAATTCGCAGGTGAAAGTCGATGCCATCGTCGATGATGTCAATCACACCAACATCGAAAAGTTTCTGCGCAAAAGCGACACCGGCATGGTCGATCTGATCATCGACGGGGTGGACAATTTCGAGACGCGGTTCATCGTCAATGATGCCGCCGTCAAACATCGCATTCCTTATGTCTATGGCGGCGCGGTCGGCACCGTCGGCATGGCCTACGCAATCCTGCCTCACAGCAAAGAAAGCGATGCCAACGAAACGCCTTGGGAACTGGCGGGCAAAGCAACGCCTTGCCTGCGCTGCATCTTTGAACAGGCTCCGCCGCCGGGCATGAATCCGACCTGCGACACCGCTGGCGTGCTGGGCCCGGTGGTCTCGATCGTTTCTAATTTTCAAGTCGTCGAAGCTCTGAAAATTCTCACCGGCAACTACAACGCAGTGAGCCCGACGCTGCTTTCGTTTGATGCCTGGGCCAACCGCATTCATCAGTTCAAAGTCGCACGTGCTTACGATGTGGGCGATTGCCAGTGCTGCAAGCATCGCAATTTCGAATTCCTCGATGGCAAGTTCGGCTCATCGACCACCACACTGTGCGGCCGCAACGCTGTGCAGATGACGCACAAACAAAATGGCGTGAAACTCGACTTCGACGAAATCGCCAAACGTCTGCGTGCGCATGGCACCGTCAATGCGAACAAGTTCATGATCCGCGCCGACATCACCGACAACGGCGAGGTTTACGAACTGACGCTGTTTAATGATGGCCGGGCGATTGTGAAGGGGACGAAGGAAGCGAACAAAGCCAAGAGTATTTATGCGAAGTATGTGGGGGCGTGAGATTGGTACGGACATGCAGGTAAGTTCCAACTGGAGTATCCCATGTGTCACGCGCGAACCTGTTTCCCAACTCTGATCTTCGCGATGCTTTTATCAGCGCTGCTGCCAGCGCAAGCAAAGGCCGGGGAGAAGATCACCTTGCTGCGCGTACCCAACGAAGGCATCCAACCACAGCTCGCCGTTGACGCCAAGGCGGCGATTCACCTGATCTACTTCAAGGGCCAGCCGCAAGCAGGAGACGTGTACTACGTGAAGTCTTCGGATGCGGGTGCAAGCTGGTCAAAGGCGATTCGGGTGAACAGCGAGCCCGGCAGCGTGGTGGCCATGGGCAATATCCGGGGATCACAGATCGCATTGGGCAAGGCTGGGCGCGTGCATGTTTCCTGGATGGGATCATCCAAGACAACCGGTGGCGATCACAAAAAAGCAGCGATGCTTTATGCGCGGATGAATGATGCCCATGACGCGTTTGAAGCGCAGCGCAACATCATCACTTCCGCGTATGGCCTCGATGGCGGCGGCTCGATTGCAGCAGATGAAACAGGCAATATCTATATCGCCTGGCACGCAGGTCTTGAAGGTGGCGAGCAGGCACGCCGTGTGTGGCTGACGCGATCAACTGATGAGGGAAAAACATTCGCCAAGGAGTCCGCCATTGACGATGGCACCGGGGCCTGCGGTTGCTGCGGCATGCGAATCGCGACCAATGGCAAGTCATTGTTCGTTCTTTATCGCAACGCTTCGACCAAGAGCGATCGCGACATGAAGATGCTTGTCTCGCACGATGCGGGGCGTTCTTTCGAAACATCCATGAGCGATGCGTGGATGGTCCAGATGTGCCCGATGAGTCTGCCTTCGATTGCCACTTATGGTTCCGCGACGACCGCTGCATGGGAAACCGCTGGTGGCAAAGCAGCGTTTGCAAGAATCGATGAAAAAACTGGCAAGTCTCTAGGCAGCACCGATGCACCACAACTGAAAAAAGCTCCGGCTGGCCCACAGAAATTTCCCGTGACCGCAAGCGACAAAGACGGCAACACCCTCTTCGTATGGACGCAAGGTATGGGATGGAACCGTGGCGGCGCCGTGGCATGGCAACTTTACGATGCGAAGGGATTTCCGCTCGCCAATAAAAATGGCGTTGAATTCGGAGTCGCTGCGTGGAGCGTCGCCGCCGTGGCTGCGACCGACAAAGGCTTTGTCATCTTTTACTGAGAGCTGGGCAATTGAAGCTGCTTACTCAGGCTGCATCTCCTTCGCTTTCTTCACAAACAATTCCAGCCACGCTTTCGTCACCGCTTCGCCAAACGTCTTTGCATCGCCATATTCTTCGATGGTTCTGCCCCAGTAGAAACCGATCCAACCCGTGGCGTGGGCTTTGGAATCGTCGATGAATTTTGAGAGTTCTTCGATGGAACACTTGAGCGGAAAAATCTCTTCGATGATGATCGGCTTCCCAATATCAAAACCCTTGAGCGTTTCCATCGCGTGATCAGGTTTCTTGCTTTCGGGATAAATGTGTACCGCGATGAAGTCGAGATTGTCGGCGACCTTGTCAGGGAAGAAGCCGCTCTTGAGGCCGGGGCGATCGAGCGACCAATCGACCATGCCCACGGTGATGAGGTGCTTCTTGTCGTGCTTGCGAATCGCGGCAACGAGTTGATCGATCCACGCCTTCGCAACTTCGTGATTCTTGCGCGTGCCCAGATCGAGTGAGATGAACTGCACGAAATGCTTGCCGCCAAAAGCACCGGCTAGCCAGTCGGTGCGCTTGCCGCCAGCAGCGACGGGTTCATTCATCAGGTCGTAGCAGAAGATCGCAGGACTCTTGGCACAAGTCTTCGCCACCGCTTCCCAGAAGGCAGCCTGCGCTTTCCAACGCGCTGCTTCATCGAGTGCGTCGTACCAAGGGGGCACATCTTTTTTGTGATAACAACCCAGGCCGGTGAGATCGAGATAAAGCCCGGTTTTCTCCGCAAGCATCAGTAGTTTTTCCAGTTGCTTGAGCGATGTCTCATCAGGCTTGGTTTCGCTCTTCATGAACTTGCCGAATTGAATGTGGATGCGAACGACGGTCGCGCCCAGGGCTTTCATCTCGGCGAAGTCTTCTTCGACTTTCTTCCATTCATCCAGCCAGTAGTCTTCGAGCAGGCGACCGGTTTCATCGTGGTCGTAGTTGAAGCCAAAGGGAATGTAGCGCTGCTTGGTGGTTTCGTGGACGAAGGTTTTTTTGTCATCGCCGACGCGGATGAAATCCATGTCGGCGATGGCAGCGGCCTCGGCGGAAATGAGGTGGGCGGTGAAGAGCAGGATGTAGAGGAAGGATTTGAGCATGGTGGCACTGATGACGCTACGCCGCGAGCGGCGGAAGAAGAATCGGAATTATTTCCACGCTTTGAGCCAGTCGATCAGGTGACCGCTCCAGCTTTTGAGACGCGGATTATCCAGCGCCAGGCCTACGCCGTGGCGACCGGTTTCGTAGATGTGCATTTCGCATTTGACGCCTGCGGCGGCGCAAGCGTTTGCATAGAGCAGCGCGTTTTGTACGGGCACTGCGCCATCGTCCCAGGTGTGGAAGATGAACGTGGGCGGCGTCTGATTGTTCACCTGAAGCTCGCTGCTCATCTGTTTTTTCATTTCATCGGTCGCATCTTTGCCCAGCAGATTGTTCACGGATCCGCCATGCGTTTTCGGATTGCTCATGGTGATGACGGGATAGCAGAGGATGGCGCGGTCCGGCCGCGCTGGAAATTTTTCCGCCAGGTCATCGAGCTTGTCCACGTGCAGGTTCGGCTGCACCGCAACCGTCGAAGCCAGATGCCCGCCTGCGGAGAAACCCATGATCGCGACTTTGTGGTCATCGATGTTCAGTTCCTTGGCCATCGAACGGGTCATGCGCACCGCCCGGCAGGCATCGGTCATCGGCGCGGGATGGCGATTGGGACTGACGCGATAATGACAGACGATGCCGACGATGCCGTTGGCTGCGAGAAACTCGCCGATGACCGGGCCTTCGTGGCCAGCGCGGCCGCCATAGCCGCCACCGGGGCAGACGACGACGGCCATTCCGGGGGTGCGTGGTTTATCTGATTCTTCCTTGGGCAGAAAGATCTCCATACGCGGCCGATCTTTTTCGTAGTTGTGGGGTGAACCATCAGGCCAGAGAAAAAGCGTTTTGTCAGCAGGCATATTTTCACCTTTTTTTTGAGAGTGGAACCTGCGATGTTCAACCCGTGATCCCATCGCGCCTTGCGCCATTGTAGCGTGAGAAAACGCGGGGAATACCGGGGTTGTGGCGAATGAGCCGTCGGTTAGACTAAAAGGCAGTATTAGCCACCGAGACACCGAGAGCACCGAGGAAGGCAATCGCGAGGAGTCTGGGTTGAGTCGTACAATGTTCCACAGAACAGAGTTGCAGTTGGGCATGATGCTGATCTGCACATTCATACGGTTTCATTGTCTTGCCTCTGTCTTTTCTGAACTCGGTGTCCTCGGTGCCTCGGTGGCCTAACCTTCCTGATTGAATCGGAGCACGCCAGGGATGGCGACTGACACGACCACAACCCCACACAAGCCTTTCGTTCACCTGCATGTGCACACGCAGTATTCGCTGCTCGATGGTGCCTGCCGGACGAAGGAACTGGTCAAGCGCGCCAAGGAACTGGGCCAGCCTGCGGTCAGTATTACGGATCACGGTTGCCTCTTTGGCGTTGTTGATTTTTATACGAAGGCGAAAGACGCGGGCATCAAGCCGATCATCGGCATCGAAGCGTACATGGCACCGGGCGACATGACCGATGCCCGCAAGCAGCGCACGTCCACCGGCGTCAAAGACGGCGGCTACCACCTGCTGCTGCTCGCATCCAATCTCGAAGGCTACGCCAACATTCTCAAGCTCAGTTCCCTCGCCTACCGCGAAGGATTTTATTACAAGCCTCGCATTGATAAAGATGTTCTCAAGGCTCACAGCGCAGGCCTCATCGCTACCAGTGCTTGCCTGGGCGGCGAGATTCCCTCTGCTCTCATGAAAGATGATCGCAAGCGCGCCAAGATGCTTGCCGAGACTTATGCCTCGATCTTCGGCCGCGATCGCTTTTTCATCGAAGTGCAGAAACACATCGCCGAACAGGATCAGGTCAACCCGGAATTGATGGACCTGGCCGATCGCATGGGGCTGGGCGTTGTGGCGACGAATGATGTGCACTTTCTCAATGAAGGCGATCATGCGCCGCACGATGTGCTTTGCTGCATCTCGACTGGCAAGCTGGTGAGCGATGAAAGTCGCATGCGCTATCCGACGCAGTTGTATCTGAAATCCACGGCTGAAATGTACGCCGCGATGACGCATCCGAAATGGAACGAGGCGTGCGAGAACACACTGCGCATCGCGGAGATGTGCGATGTGACGCTGCCGTTTGGGAAGAATCATGCGCCGGTAGTGAAGATCGGAAAGAAGGAAGGGCCTAGGGATCAGGGCCTAGGGCCTAGTAAGAAAGCTGCTTCTTCCCTAGGCCCTAGGCCCTCCTCCCTTGGCCCTTCTTCTCCCCCCATCGGCTCCACCGACTGGTACAAAGATTTCTGCGCTCAGTATGAGTTGCTGCCCTTCGATGAGCTCAACGACAAAGACATCACCGCTGACGAATTGAAAGCACGCTGCGACACCGCGCTGATTGAACTCACCGAAGCAGGCGCGATCTGGCGCTATGGTGAAAACGGAATCACGCAGGCCCATCGCGATCGCATGGAGCGCGAGCTCAAAATTCTCGCTGACAAAAACATCAGCGCGTATTTCCTCATCGTCTGGGACTTCGTCAACGAAGCCCGCCGCCGCGGTATCCCCGCCAACGCCCGTGGCTCAGGCGTGGGCACCATGGTCGGGTACTGCCTAGGCCTCTCCAACGCTTGCCCGATTCAATACGGCCTCCTCTTCGAGCGATTCACCGATCCTGATCGCAGTGAATATCCCGATATCGATATCGATATGTGTCAGGATGGCCGGCAGGAAATCATCGATTACGTCCGCCAGAAATATGGCCACGTCGCGCAGATCATCACCTTCGGAACGCTCAAGGCTCGCGCTGCAATTCGCGATGTTGGCCGGGTGCTCAATCTCTCGCTCGGTGATGTGGACAAGGTTTGCAAACTGGTGGGCGATGGTCTGGGCACAACGATCACCAGCGCGCTGGAGCAGCAGCCTGACTTGCAACTGCTGCATCAGGAAAATCCGCAGGTGCGCGCAGTGCTCGACACTGCCAAGCGCCTCGAAGGCCTCACGCGTCACGCAGGTGTTCACGCGGCTGGCGTCATCATCGCCACGCAGCCCTTGGATAATATCGTTCCGCTTTATCAGCCGCCGGGCACGGATCAGGTCGTCACGCAGTGGGATGGTCCGACCTGTGAAAAAGTCGGCCTGCTCAAGATGGATTTCCTTGGCCTGCGCACGCTGTCGATCATTGAGAAAGCGAAGGCGCTGATTCGGGCGTCGCTGTCGCCGGAGATGATTCGAAAATCGGTCGAAGCGGGTATCGGGTATCGGGTGTCGGGTGTCGGGAAAGACAATGGAACTTCGGCAACCGAACGTGATTCTCTGCCTTCGCCGAAACTCGATACCCGAAACCCGAAACCCGATTCCGATCCCCTCGATCTCGACCGCTTAACCTTCGACGATCAGAAAGTTCTCGACCTCTTCCGTCGCGGCGAAACCGGTGGTGTTTTTCAGTTTGAATCCGAAGGCATGCGTGGCCTACTCATGGGCATGAAGCCTGACCGGCTGGAAGATCTCATCGCAGCCAACGCGCTTTATCGTCCCGGGCCGATGGAGCTGATTCCCGATTACAACGACCGCAAGCATGGCCGTGCGAAGGTGCCCAGCGTCCATCCGATCGTCGATGCGATCACCGCCGAAACCTACGGCATCATGGTCTATCAAGAGCAGGTCATGCTCGTCGTCCACAAGCTGGGCGACATCCCACTGCGCTCGGCCTACACCCTCATCAAAGCCATCGGCAAAAAGCAGCAGGACAAGATCGATTCTTATCGCGACAAGTTCATCGAAGGTGCCCAGAACAAAGGCGTGACCAACGCACAGGCTGTCGAGTTTTTCAACCTCATCCTCAAATTCGCAGGCTACGGTTTCAATAAATCCCACTCCACCGGCTACGCGATTGTTGCGTATCAAACTGCGTTTCTCAAAACGTATTTCCCCGTGCAGTACATGGCGGCTGTGCTCACCTACGAATCGGTCAGCACCGACAAAGTCGTTGAGTACATCAATGAATGCCGCAAGGTTTTGTATCCCGATCCCAAGCGCGGGCGCGGCATTGAGGTCAAGCAGCCTGACATCAATCTCTCGAGCGTCGGCTTCACTGTCGTCTTCGAAAAAGGCGAAGTGAAGGACGCCAGCCACGGGCACATTCGATTCGGTCTTTCCGCGGTCAAAGGCGTCGGCGAAAAGGCGATTTTGAAGATCATCGAAGCTCGCGAAAAAGAAGGGCCGTTCAAGAGCCTCTACAACTTCTGCGAGCGCGTTGATCAGAGTGCGCTCAATCGTGCGACGGTCGAAGCGCTGGTCAAGTGCGGCGCGTTTGATTCGCAGCATGGCATCCCTAAACGCGCTGCGATGGTCTCTGCGATTGAAGATGCGATGAAGCGCGGCGCTCAGGAAGCGAACCTGCGGCAGACCGGCTCGCTCTGGGGCATGGCGGAGGAATCGCCCAAGGCTGGGGCCGTTCATGCAGACCCCCCGCTGCCGGAGGTTGCGCCGTGGCTGCCGGTGGAATCATTGGCCAATGAAAAATCAGTGCTCGGCTTTTTCGTCTCCAGTCACCCGATGAACGAACAGCGCGACACGATTGCGCGCTTCTCCAACGTGACCATTGCGGACATCCAGAAACTCTCGGGCGGTGTCGAAGTCTGCATCGGCGGCATGCTCACGCGCATCAAAACCGTCGTCACCAAAAACGGCCGCAGTGCGGGGCAGAAGATGGCCATGATCGCCATCGAAGACCCCACCGCTCACATCGAAGGCGTCGCCTTCGCCGAGACGTATGCGACCTATGCCCCGCTGCTCACCACCGATCGCATCGTCTTCATCAAAGGCAAAGTCGATCGCAAGCGCGAGGCCCCGAACATCATCGTGAATCAGATCATCGATGCGGACCAGGCAGCGAAGGAACTGGCGCAGGGGGTGCGGATTATTTTGAAGGATGAAGGCAACGGCCACGCCGATGGCTCTGCGTTCAACGGTTCCCTGCACAAGCTCAAGGAACTGTTGCGCCAGTCATCTGGCCGAGGCTCGGCAGATGTGCTGATCGAAGTACATCAAGGTGGTCGAGTGGCGACGCTGCGCGTGCAAGGCCTGCGCATCGCCACCGACAACGATCTGAAACAGCGCATCGAAACGGTGCTGGGCACAGCAGGCAGTTGCCAACTCATCGGCCCACCCAAACTCATGCGCTCGCCCGGCGTCAAGACCATGATCCACGATGACGGCGCCGCCCGAGAGCGCATGCGCACGCCTTCAAATTCAGAAGAAGAATACTGCGCGAGTATCGATCGATATTGAGCGCGGGAGCGGCAACGTAATTAGCCGTTCGCCTTGGCGAACGGAGGAACTCAGGCAAACAGCCAACGCGCAATCGTCGCGATGCCGATCGATGCGCTGATTGCGACCAGTGCGATTGCAACCATGAATCCTATTGTCAGCCAACGCTGACGCGGCCGACTTACCGAGAGTTTGTCATCACTGCCCGCATCGAAAAGCGTGACCGAAGTCACCTGATTCCAACTGACTACTTTTGAGTCGCCCCATCGCGCCGATAAGACTGATCGAATCTCTTCCCAAGTCTTCACATCACACGCAACCTGAAGATGTCCACTCATCTCGTCAAACTCAAAATCAACATCTTCTGACATGTGAAGGCTCCGTGAGTGTTCCGGCCACAATCCGTTCACTTTCCCTGCATCTTCTTACTCGTCTTCATTGCACCGTGTTCTTGTGCCTATTTCTACTTGCTCTTCTCTTTGATCAGCATCAGATAGGCTTCAGCATATCGTTTGCCAAAGGTTCGCTGCGAGGCCGCATCGAAGTGGATGTTGTCCTTGTTGGGCGTCAGGTCATTGGAGGAAACGAAAGCGATTGTGTCGGATTCTTTGGCCAGTGACTGATGCGCCTGGTCCACGGTTTTCGTGGCCTCATTCCAACGCTTGGCTTGGAACTGGCCCAGTTGACCGATGACGAAAGGCAGCTTGGGCGCAGCGAGGTCTTTGCGAAAGCGAGCGATGAGTTCGGACAGACTCTGCTTGTGCGTGGCGGCTAGCGATGCACTGCCATCTGATTCGCCCTGGTGCCAGAGGATGCCTTTGAGGGTGCCATCTTTCATGGCGCGATGGGTGCGAGAAACAGCATCATCATAAGGATGGCTTTTGGTCTGGCCGTGATAACCGCCTGGTTGCCAGGTGGAGATGGGCGAGCCGCCACAGGCTGCGGGAATCAGACCGATGACGATGTCCTTATCCTTTTCCTGCTCTGCGAGTGCGATAGCGAAGCTTCGCCCTAGGCCGACGCCCGCGCTGCCTTTGTCGAAGTGCAGCGGATTCACCGCAGGTTTCCACGCGCCATCCTTGGCCAGCATCAGCACGCGCGGATGTGCGACTTTGTCCTGTGCTTCCACCGCACCTCGGCCGGCCATATTCGACTGGCCCGCGAGCAGGAAAAGATGAAACTTCTCTTTGGCGGGCAGCGCGGGCGCATCAGCACATGAGTCTGAGTCAATATCGGCGAGGACCGTTGAAGGATGACTCAGGACTTGAGTGTTGCCGATGAGCGCGAGCAGCATCCATGTATGAAACATTCGCCGGGCGTGGACCGTAAACCTCGTGAACAATTTGGACTGATCTCGCATGACCGATTTTCCTTCCGGGTGATGAATGATGATCATTTCCTTCACAATGATTCGTTTACTCTATTTGCCAAGTGTACTGCATGAGTCATGACCAGCCGCGTCACTTTGCGATGAACTCAAGGCGATTGCATGTCAGGTGTGCCAAGGCTTTTTTTAGTCGCCGAATTTTGTCTACCCACGCGTTTTTTCGTTTGTGTCAACCATTGCAAGTCGTTTTAAATACTGCGATTAACTCATGTCTAGGGGTAAACGGGTAGACGTCTACCCACTTACCCTCACACTGTAGAAACGATCAAACCCGTCAAGCCAATCCAACTAGCCATAGTTTAGCATGTATCGAACGTAATATCAATGGTTAAATTTCTTATAATACGCCATGAAATGCGATGCGGCTGCACTGACGCACAACGTTACAAGCGATGGCCCCGACGATAGGCACCGGGTCATCGTCTCTGTTTTTTCTATACTGATTCCATGCGAGACATCCGTATAGCTGCCGCCCAGTTTGAAGCACGCGACAACGACAAGGCGCACAACCTGTCGCGCATCGATGCCCTCACTAAGCAAGCCGTCAGCGAAGGCGCCCAGATCGTCAGCTTCCACGAATGCTCCATCAGCGGGTACACCTTTCTTCAGCATCTGTCGCTTGAGCAGATGCGCGCGCTGGCGGAGCCGGTGCCTGCGGGACCTTCGACGCAGGCGCTCATCAACATCGCCAAGGCGCACGACATCGTCGTCATGGCGGGCCTCGTTGAATCTTGTGAAGGCAAGTTGCACAACACCTACATCGTCGTCGGCCCTGACGGCTTCATCTGCCTTCATCGCAAACTGCACACCTTCATTCACCCTGACCTCACGCCCGGCAACCAGTTCACTGTCGCTAGTATCCTTGGCGTCGAGTGCGGCTTCCTCATCTGCTACGACAACAACCTGCCTGAAAACGCACGCATGACCGCGCTCATGGGCGCTCAGGTTATTTTCATGCCTCATGTCACCGGCTGCCTTCCTTCCGTCATGCCCGGCAGAGGTACCGTCGATCCCGCGCTCTGGCACAATCGTCATCGTGATCCCGCTCGACTCCGCCAGGAATTCGATGGCCCCAAAGCTCGGCAATGGCTCCACCGCTGGATGCCCGCCCGCGCCTGGGAGAACGGCATCTACGCCATCTACACCAACCCCATCGGCGTCGAAGGCGACACCATCAAACCAGGCGGCGCCATGATCCTCGATCCTTTTGGCGAAGTGATCGCTGAGAGCCGAGCGCTTGATGATGATGTCGTGGTTGCACTGTGCACCGGCGAGAAATATGAGCTGGCTTCTGGCCGTCGTTATCTGCGTGCACGAAGGCCCGAGCTATATGACAAACTCGTCGAACCCCACCCGCCCGGCACCGAGCCAGTTTCGCAGCCCGGTTGGAAACGTGCATTTGAGAAGTGATGTTTCATCTCGGTCGAAGGACTGTCGATGGCACGTTTGCCCAAAGCTTGTCAGAGAGAACACGAAGAGCACGAAGAAAGTGAAGGACACGAGGAATCAGGAATCATGATTGAATCCCCAAGGCAAACGCATATGACTTTTTCTTATTCCCCTCCTTCCTAGGGAGGGGTTAGGGGAGGGTCGCATTGCCGATCATTCTTGCGGGAAGTACAGCAATATTTTTCATCGATGACTCGACCCTCCCCCTGCCGCTCCCTAAGAGGGAGGGGAGTACGATCCAAATGCGCCAGCTCCGATGGAATCCCCGACCACCTCGATGTTTTAATTCCTACTTCGTGAACTTCTCCATCTTCCTTCGTGTCCTTCGTGTTCTCGATGGTGAATGACAAATAAATGAGCGTGGAACCGGTCTGAATCTGATGATCAAAAATCCCTTTTGCGCTTTTTGCGCCTTTTCGCGGCCATGCTGTTCTTCGTTCGCCAAAGCGAACGGCTAACTACGGGAACCTTTGGCGCACGCCCGCTTTTGACACTCACCCCCCCGCTCTTACAATCCTTGGCCCTGTCTGACGGGTCTGCTTGGGTGCAGGCTCGCGGATCAGGTTGGAGATTCTCATGGCTGGAAAATTCCACGTCACACTCGTGACCCCCGAGCAGCAGGTGCTCGATGGCGATGTCACTTACGCCTCGATCCCCGCGCACGATGGCCAGATCGGTCTGATGCCCGGCCGGGCGCCGCTGGTGGCCAAGCTGGGCGATGGGGCGCTGCGTCTGGACTTCACCGAAGGCGGCTCGCGCTGGTTCTTCGTCGGCGGCGGCTTCGCCCAGATGAAAGATGACAAACTCTCGCTCGTCGCTGATGAAGCAATGCCCGCAGATGAAATCGCCGTCTCCACCGCCGATGCGGATATGAAAGCAGCCCTAGCGAAGATCGCTCACACCGATGAAGAAATCGATCGCAAGCTCCGCGCCATCGACCGGGCACGCAAGCTGGTGGCAGTGCACGACAAGGGCGATGGCAAAATTTGAGATCGAGCACGTGATCGTAGGGTGTGTCAAGGCTCGGCGCTGACACACCACGCTGGACTCAGGTCTCATCTATGACTTTCACTCATTGACTTTCACTCATTGAAATTCGTCGATCCAATTTGGTGCGTCAGCGCCGAGCCTTGACGCACCCTACACGCGATACCTTTGATTCAACCGCTCCGCTCTTGGCGTAATCTCAACACCTGTTAAAGTACCTACCGGGATTCATGCGACAAACGTACTTCCACCCTTCACTGAGCCCCGCCACTGCGATGGCTCACTAACTCCGACTACCGACACCCCGGACACCCCGGACACTTCAAAGAAAGGTTCATCATGGCTCGCTTCATCTCACGTCCACTCATGCTTGCACTCGTGCTCATGGCAGCACTCTTCATCACCGCCTGCGGCGGCGGCGTTGATGTGCCCAAGACCGCTGACATGGCGGTGCTTCGCGTGGCCAACGGCGTCGCGGAAAACAAGCCCGTCGTCATCTGGGATGCCCTGCCCGAAAGCTATCAGAAGGATGTGCACGAACTCGTCCACAACCTCATGGGCAAAGTCGATGGCTCTTTCTACAACAGCATCGCTGACACTTCCAAGAAGCTGACCAAAGTGCTCAAGGAAAAGAAGCAGTTCATCCTCGCTCACCCGATGGTCGCCCAGCAGATGCCCAACAAGGCGGAAGTGGAAAAGCAATGGGATCAGATCGTAGGCATTCTCGACAGCATCCTCAGCAGCGATCTGGGCAAATATGAAACCGCCAAGACCGTGAACGTAGGCGCGTTCCTCGATACCACCGGCTCCAAAATCATGGCCGACCTCACCAATGCCGCCAAACTCGCCAGCACCGGCGAACGACGGAGTGAGGCCAACGAGATGCTCGATATGTACGAGAAGCTCAAGAAGGTCAAGGCCACCATGGTCAAGGAAAGCGGCGACACCGCCACGGTCAAGGTGGAAATGCCCGGCGAAGAAACGAAAGAAACCGAATTCGTCCGCATCGAAGGCAAATGGCTGCCCAAGGAAATGGTCGATGGCTGGAAGGAAATGATGACCGAGGCCCGCAAAGCGCTTTCGGGCATTGATGCAGCCGAGCTCAAGAAGAACACCGACCAGGCTTTCGACATCATCGGCAAGGTCAACGGCGTGCTCGACCAACTCGACAAAGCCAAGACCCAGGAAAAATTCAACGCGGCCATCAACGGCCTCATGGCTCTGATGCAGGGCGGCGGCGCAGGCCCCGGCCCCGAAGGCAAAGGCGACGACTTTTGAGAAGTGACCCGACAAACAGAGTCTGCGAAAATTGAATCATCCTCGAAGCCCGACCCTTGCGGTCGGGCTTTTTTCTCATCCGAGCCGCCAAGCGTAAGCCTGCGGTTGCATTGGCGACACAAGACTTGCCTAAGCCTCTGCGGGCTTGCGCCGCGCGCTCAGATAATCCACGTTGCCCTCACACAACATCCTCGCCCATCGCAAATGTTGCGTATTCGCCACATCGACCTTAACCGGCCGCCATCTCCTGACGATATCACTCAGGATATGTCTACTCATCTCCACAACACGTACGACCGCCCCGCCGGTCAGGCTGCCAAGTTTGCCCACGAACTGGCCAACCTTCTCGATGGCTCGATGCGCAATGTCTCACTCGTGCGCTCCATGCTCAGCGGGCCGTCAGGCGAGCGGACGGTTGCGAGTGAAGAAAAGGATCTGCTCGCACGGCTGCAGACCGCAGAGCAAGGCATGAAGCAGATGGCCACGCTACTCAAAGGCTGGCTTGCGGAAAATCATCAGACCGTCGCAGTATCCAGCGGCAGCCAGACGCTCAGCGATGTGCTCTTTGAAGCCCGTGCGCTGCACGCCCCTGCTGCCCAGGCCATCGGCATCGACATCAACATTCACGTCACCGGCAGTGCCGCCCGCATCCCCGCAGGCCCCGTCTTTTCCATCATCGCCAACGCCCTGCGCAACAGCATCGAAGCGATCGCCACCGATCAGGATCGCAGCAATCGCCGCGCGGTAGAGACTGGCCTCATCGAGATTCGCGCCCAGGTACAAAACGGCCAGGTGCGCATCTCCATCGCTGACAACGGCCCCGGCCTGCCCCGCGAACTCTTCGACACCGCTGGCATCTTCCGATTCAACGGTACCACCAAAACCGATGGCCACGGACTGGGCCTGGCGCTCTCCCGCGACATCGCCACCAGCCTCGGCGGCACCCTCCGCGTCACCAACCTCGACGAAGGCGGCGCCCTGGTCACACTCACCTACGCCTCCGAAAAAACCATCAAAGCAGGACAAAAGTAAAACAGGAAAACATGAAATGACCCGCTGCTGATGTCCCCTGCCTTGAATTTGCTGCTTTCGTGCTTTTGTGCTTTTTCCCGTTCTCCTGCCTTAAATTTCTCGCTTTCCCGCTTTCCCGCTTTCTCGCTTTTCCTCCCATGCCTACCGCCCAGCGCATTCTGATTGTCGATGATGACCCGATCGTGGCTGAGAGCCTTGCGGAGTTTCTCTCCGAAGAAGGCTTCGATACCACGACGGCGGGCGATGGCAATGAAGCTGTTGCGGTGCTCGATGCGCAGGCCCCGCTGTCGCTGGTCAGGGATGGTGATGATGAAGATTCGCCGCATGGCCCGGGCAACATTGCGATTGTCATTACGGACATGAACATGCCGCGCTGTGACGGATTGGAACTGCTCAAAAAACTGCGCAAGACTTTTCCTTCGGTCGTACCGATCATGATCACCGGCTTTGGCAAGATCGAATCCGCTGTGGAAGCGATCAAGCTGGGCGCTGCGGAATATCTGACCAAGCCAATCGTCGATGATGAGCTTCGCATTGCCATCAACAAGGCTCTGCGTCAGCACGCGCTGCTGGCTGAAAATCAGACGCTGCGTGCGCAGCTCACCGAGCGATTTGGTCTGGGCAATCTCATCGGCTCTGACTTTCGGATGCAGAAGATTTACGACCTTGTCGAAGCTGTCGCCGAGAGCAAAACGACCGTCCTCATCGAAGGCGAATCAGGCACCGGCAAGACCATGGTCGCCAAAGCAGTACACGCCAAAAGTCCGAGAAAAGCAGGGCCTTTTATCACTTTCAGTTGCGGCTCCATTCCCGAAACGCTCCTCGAAAGCGAACTCTTTGGCCACGTCAAAGGTGCCTTCACCGGCGCTGACACCGACAAGCCCGGCCGCTGTCTCGCAGCCCACGGCGGCACGCTCTTCATCGACGAAATCAATTCCGCCACCCCCGCGCTGCAGCTCAAACTTCTTCGCGTCCTTCAAGAAAAACAGTTCGAGCCCGTCGGCTCCACCAAAACCGTTCACGTCGATGTACGCTTCGTCCTCGCCACCAATCAGGCGCTGCCCGAACTCGTCAAAGAAGGTCGATTCCGGGAAGACCTTTTCTACCGCATCAACGTCGTCAACATCGCCATGCCTCCGCTGCGCCAGCGCACGGGTGATGTCCCTTCACTGGCGGCTCACTTCCTCACTAAGTATTGCAAAGAGGTCGGCAAGACCGTGACAGGTTTCACCGAAGAAGCGATGGTCGCGCTGCGCGGCTACGAGTTCCCCGGCAACGTGCGAGAACTGGAAAACGCTGTCGAACGCGCCGTCGTGCTTTCTCGCCGTCCGGTGATTGATGTGGCTGATCTGCCTGATCTGATTCGAGATTCGTATCAAGGCACCAGCCCGCGATCTTCAAGTTCACACGCTTTGAGTGATAGCAAAGGTGAACCTGATTCTGCCACAGGATTCGTGCATATTTCCGCACTCGATGGCGGCTGGAATCCCACGCCGCTCGAACAGGCGATGATTGAACCGGAGCGCGAAATCATTCGCCGCGCTCTGGAAGCCAATCAATGGAATCGTCAGACGACCGCAGCACAGCTGAACATCAATCGCACCACGCTCTATAAAAAGATCAAGCTGCTTGGCCTGGAAGATCAGATGGGTTGATGCGCTGGTACGACACGCATCGCAGACATCTCAGAGAACACATCACGGATAAGGCTTCATCTGCGGGCCCCAGAGCCAGAGCGAGAATTCGCTTTGCACCCGGGTGATCATCTGCACTTCGCCGCCCAGTTTCAGCGCGTTGTAGTGCGCGAAGCTGTAGGGATAGCCCCAGCCAGCCCATGATGATGCAGCAGCATCGATGAGAATCAGGTCGGCTGAAACGGGATTCACCCACGTGATGCCGTTGCCTGCGGGCGTTGGATCATCGGTAGCTCGAATCTTCTGATAGTGGTAGGCATAGGTCGCGTGAAACTGAACGAACGATTCCTTGGGGTCGGGGTTGTAAATCGTTTCGTATTTCGCCGGTATGTCCGGGCAAAAAAGCAGCCGGGCATCGGGAAGTATTTTCGTATTCACGACCAGCGCTTTGGCAGGTGTGCCCGGCCGACCCGTGGAGCTGTTGGATTCGTGCGGGTAGTCCGCGCTACCGTTGGAAAATTGCCAGGGCCTGCGCATGCGATGACGATGCTGATACTCGAAAATCGCCCCGTGAACCTGATGCAACTGATTGGCACACAGCGCCACCCGCGCAATACCACGCGACTGCTGAAGCGACGGAAGCAAAAGCGAAATCAACAGCACAATCAGGCTGACGACCAGCAGCATCTCGATCAGCGTGAATGCACGCGCTCGATTCATTCTCACACCATGGGAAAAGAAAACAGACAGAAACCCTCGTGACCGCGAACGGGCCACCGCAAGAACTACCCATCCTATCGGATTGATGGCTGGATTGAAACAGACAAATGATGGCCCCGCGCTGCCAGTTGGTACCATGACTGTTCATCCCTTGGAGGTTCCCATGCTCTCATCTTCTCGCGTTCTTCCCTGCTTCCTTCTGCTGTTGCTCATGTCGCTCATTGCACCTGCCACTGCCACAGCCGACCAGACCGCTCAGACTTTCAAACACACCATCAATGGCACCGAGCACTCGCTGGGCTACCTGCTCTATCTGCCCAAGGGGTTCGATGCCAAGAAGGATCAGAAGTGGCCCGTGCTTCTGTTCCTCCACGGATCAGGCGAGCGCGGCAGCGACATCAACAAAGTCAAAGCGCACGGCCCACCAAAAATCGTCGGCACCGGCCATGACAAAGATCTGCCCTTCATCATCATCTCGCCGCAGTGCCCTGAAAAGCAGTGGTGGAACGCGCAGCTTCTGGTCGCGCTCATTGATGAAGTCGTGAAGAATCATCACGGCGACACCGATCGCATTTACTGCACCGGCCTGAGCATGGGCGGCTTTGGAACCTGGGACCTGTGCACGAAATATCCTGAGAAGTTTGCCGCGGCTGTGCCTATCTGTGGCAGTGGCAACCCCGCTGTCGCTGCGAAGATGAAGGACATTCCCACGTGGGTCTTTCATGGCGACAAGGACACCGCTGTGAAAATCGAAGGCTCGCAGAAAATGGTCGACGCCCTCAAAGCCGCAGGCGGAGATGTGCAGTTCACCATCTACCCCGGCGTCGGCCACGACTCGTGGACCAAGACATACGACAACCCGGAACTGTACAAATGGCTGCTGAAACAGAAGCGGAAGAAGTGAACCGATGAACTGAGGTCGAGGTCGAACAGCGCGAAAGAGCGAACAGTGCGAAAGAGCCGCGACTCAACGAGTCGCGGACGCCTAGGGCCTGTTGGAGTGTGAATCGCGGAGTGATCTGGGGCATCGATCTTGAGGCCATAAAACTTTTGAAACAAGGCGCAATCGATACCCCTTTAAGTCCGTTGACGTCCGCGACTCGTTGAGTCGCGGCTCATGAAACCCAACCCCGATCAATAACATCCTTTGCCTACCTCCCCACGCATTCTCGTCATCGGTGCGGTCAATCTCGATCTGGTGGTCGAGGTGAATCGTCTGCCATTTGAAGGCGAAACGCTCATCGGCAAACGAATGACGCAAGCCCCCGGCGGCAAAGGGGCCAATCAAGCTGTCGCTGTCGCCAAGCTCGGCGGCAGCGCCTCATTCTGCGGACGCATCGGCAATGACGCGTGGGGCAAACTCGTCAAAGATGGGCTGTCGCAAGCGAATGTCAACACGCGAGCGCTCATCACCGATGTAGAGCGCGCCACAGGCTCGGCCGTCATCCTCGTCGAGCCGACTGGCAAGAATCAGATCATCGCCGTCGGCGGCGCGAATCTGGGCGTGACCGCTACTGATGTCGAAGAGGCGCTCAAAAATCTGCCACATCTTGATGCGATGATGCTCACGCTGGAGACGCCGCTGGAAACGGTGCAGCATGCGATTGCTCTTGCGAATGAGCGTGGTCTGCTGGTGATTCTTGATGCGGCGCCGCCTGCAAATTATCCGCTGGCTGCTCTACGCGGCACCACCGTGCTATCACCCAATGAGACAGAAGCACAAGCGCTGACGAGTATCAAAATCGAAACCGCACACGATGCCCGCCGCGCTGCTGAACTGCTGCGCATCGGCACTCAGGCAAAGCATGTCGTCATGAAACTGGGCGAGCGCGGCGCACTGATTCACGATGATGCAGGTCACCGCTGGATTGAACCGATGCATGTACACGCCATCGACACCACCGCGTGCGGCGACGCCTTCACTGCGGCGATGACCATGCGACTTTGCGCGGGTGACACCATCGATGATGCGGTGCGATATGGAAGTGCAGCAGGCGCGGTGACGGCGAGCAAGGCCGGGGCGCAAGCGTCGCTCCCAAGTGCAGCGGAAGTAGCGGCGCTGATCGCGCAGCATCACTGAACGCTCGTCTTGCTCATTTCAACACTCAAATAAAATCTCTACAACAAACCGCGCCGCGTCAGGTGTTCGACGATCTGCGAAGGCGAGTTGCCGGTGGGATCGATCTGTTCCACCTGCCAGCCGCGCTCACGAGCGGCGGCGACATTGGGCGGATGATCATCGAAAAACAGAATCATGCTGGGATCAATGCTCAATGTTTTTTCGACGTGTTCGTAGATTGCGGGGTCAGGTTTCATTGCACCGATGAGGTGACTGGCAAAGCGATGATCGAGCCGATGTAGCGGCACGGCAGCGCGGGTGTGGCCGTTTAATCCTTGCATCATCGCCCAGTGCGTGGCGTTGGTGTTGGAGAGGCAGGCCGTCATGACATGTGGCAATTGCGTGACGCGCTCGACCAGTTCATGAGCGCCCGCGTAAGGCTCGATGACCCAGTGATCGAGTGCCTGCTTGACCTGATCGCGCGAAAGGCCGGTGAGTTTCGCGCTCTCAGTAATGAAATATTCTTCATCGCTTTGGCCGGTTTCAAATCGCATGCCGATGTCGGACAGGGCCGAGAGACCTTGCGGATCATCGAGAATAGCGGGCGCGGTGAAGCCGTGATATTCGCAGACTTTTTTCCAGCCGTGACAGATGCGCACGAGCACGCCGCCGAGATCGAAGAGGATGAGTGCGGGTATCGGAAGAGGTGAAGGCATGATGAAAGAGAATATCCAATGGCCATTGTAAAATGAAAATTGAAAAGTGGTCAAGGCATGCGCGAAGGGATGTGTTCTTCAATTTGCAATGGACATTGGCCATTGGCCATTTTGCAATTGTCTTATCGTCTTTCGCATTCAACGCGTTTCACTTTCGCACTTGACCATTGCCGCGTGCCACCCACTTGTAAGTTGTCAGGTCAGCGGCGCCCATCGGGCCGCGCGCGTGGAGTTTGTCGGTGGAGATGCCGATCTCAGCACCGAGGCCGTATTCGCCGCCGTCGCTGAAGCGCGTGGAGCAGTTGACGAACACATTAGCCGCATCGACCTGTTGCACAAACTGGTCAGCTGCGCTGATCGATTGTGTAATGATCGCATCGGTGTGGCGTGAGCCATACTGATTGATGTGGTCAATCGCTTCATCGATGGAACCCACCACTTTCATCGCCACGATGAGATCGAGATATTCCGTGCCCCAGTCACTGTCGATGGCTCGAACTGCTTGCGGGTGTGCAGCACAGACGGTGGCATCGCCGCGAATTTCGACTTTCTGCTGCGCGAGTGCCTTGCAGATTTTTTCGACGAGGCCGCGCGAGGCTGCGTCTTTGTGAATCAGGATGGTTTCGCAGGCATTGCACACACCGGTGCGCTGCGTCTTGGCGTTGACGCAGATATCCAGGGCCATGCTTTCCGCTGCATCAGCGTGGACATAGACATGGCAGTTGCCGGTGTAGTGTTTGATGACGGGGATGCGTGATTGTTCGACGACCGCGCGGATGAGCGATTCGCCGCCGCGTGGGATGGCCAGATCGATCTTGCCTTCGAGTTTGAGTAATTCGCCCACCGCAGCGCGATCGGTGGTCTCCACGAGTTGCACCGCATCACTGGCGAGACCCGCTTCGCTCATGCCTTGCCTGACACACTGGGCGATGGCAGCATTGGAATGCATGGCCTCTTTGCCGCCGCGCAGGATGGTGGCGTTGCCGCTCTTGATGCACAGGGCTGCTGCGTCGCAGGTGACATTGGGGCGCGACTCAAAAATGATGAGCACGACGCCGATGGGCACGCGCACTTTTTCCAGGCGAAGGCCGTTGGGCCGCACGGAGCCTTCGATGATCTGCCCGACAGGGTCGGTCTGGGCTGCGATCTGCGTGACGCTATTGGCCATCTTGGCGATGCCCGCATCATCGAGCTTGAGGCGATCGAGCATCGCTGCGGAAAGTCCTGCCTCTTTGCCCGCACCCAGATCGAGAGCGTTGGCCTCTTTGATCTTCGCAGTTGAGTCGAGGAGGCATTTGGCGATGTTCGCCAAGGCTGCGTTGCGCTGCATGCCCGAAGCCGTGACGAGTTTGCGCGACGCTGCCAGCGCCCGATCAGCCAGTTCGTTGCAGTAGGTCTTCACATCCATAAGCCAGCATTGTAGGTTCCAGATGGCAAAGGGGCGGCAGCGGGTCAGGCGGCGCTGTCAATCGCTCAGGGCCATGGCCATTTCTGCAGCCACGATGGGGCCTACCATGTCGCGTTATCGAAGGTACTCCCGGTATGGAACCTTTTCTCCACTGTTGCGAGAGTTCTGACCGATAAACTTTGTGAAACCTCTGGCAACAGGGCGGATGGGGAGTCCGCGGTGGCGAGCATCGCGTCATTTATCCACGATGGGATGTCGTGGTAAGCTATGGATCAGGAGTGTCAAGACCATGAAGGTCACACGAAGACAAATGGTACTGGCCAGCATGAGCATGATGCTCACGGGCTGCCAGACGGATTCGCAGATGAGTTCCGCCGCGAGGCCCGGGCCGATTTGGCCTGATGATGTCACGCGCCCGGTGCCTTCGGGACAGTCGCTGGTGCTGCCCAATCAGCCGGCGACGCCTAGGCCGACGACGCCTGTGACGCCAGCGCCTTCAGCGCCGGCTGTTGCATCGGGACCGGTGCGGGCCATCTCCCGCGCGACCTGGGCCAAGGCTGACCCGATCGGCTCACGCATCAATAAGATGGGCGCGATTCAGATGGTCACTGTTCACCACGAAGGTTGGACGCCCGTCTGGTTTGAAGATACGAAGTCCACTGCTGATCGCCTCGATGGCATCCGCCGCAGCCACATCGATCGGCTGCGCGCCGGCGACATCGGCTACCACTACGTCATCGATCGTGGCGGTCGCATCTGGGAAGGACGCAACATCGCATACCAAGGCGCTCACGTCCGCGAACACAACGAAAATAATGTGGGCATCATGGTGCTGGGCAACTTCGATCAGCAGCAGCCATCGACCGCACAGGTGGGCACCCTTCGCAACCTGCTGGCGACCGTCACCAAGCAGTACCGCATCCCCACGAGCAAGGTCTATACCCACCAGGAACTCAACAAAACCGAATGCCCCGGCAAGGTTTTGCAGGCCCACATGACGACGCTAAGAAGGAATGGGCTCAGTTGAGGATGCCTTACTGATAAGTAAGACATCTGACCGTTGTGATGTGTAGTGACGATATTTCCCTTCGACCAATTGGCGCATATCATTTAGCCAACTTGTAATTAAGGTGCAAGCATGGCTAGTGCTAAAATCAAGACATTTCATATGCCGCGCGGTCCGTTGGAATCAGTTCCCGGTGCCCGCATACTCGGTATTGAACCCGGCGATTCGGCGCAGCTGGTTCGGCTGGTGCAGAAAGGCTTCCACTTCAAGCGCCTGGTCCAGTTACAAAAGGCCTCCGCTCTTCCTTGGGAAGGTATTGCACGATTCACGTCTATTCCTCAGCGCACGATCGCCCGCAGGCAGAAAGAAGGTCGGCTCCATTCGGATGAATCCGACCGAGTTCTTCGGGCTTCGCGTATCTTCGATCTTGCTACGGATTTGTTCATGGGAGATGCGGCCCAGGCAAGGCAGTGGCTTGAGTCTCCGCAGCGAGGGCTCGGTGGCCAAGTGCCTCTCGATTATGCATCGACCGATGCGGGGGCACGCGAGGTGGAATATCTCATCATTCGACTCCAGCACGGGGTGTTTGCGTGATCGTTCATGCCTGGCGCATTGTCGAGCATCCTTTCGTGAATCACGCCTTCAACGGTGAGGGCGCGCGTGTGGCTGGCGGACGGTGGAACACGCCGGGTAAGCTGATGGTTTACACAGCTGCAAGCGCCTCGCTGGCCATGCTTGAAATGCTGGTACATCTGGGTAGAAATGAATTGCTTCGTGAGTATGTGCTCTTTGAGTTGACCTTTGACGATGCGCTGATGACCGGGGTTGACCCCACGATCCTGCCTGCAAACTGGCGAGAGTATCCGGTGCCCCATGCTGTCCAGCAGATCGGCGATTCGTGGATTGCCCAGACGGCGTCAGCGGTACTGCGTGTGCCCAGTGTTGTGGTCCCCATGGAATGGAATATCTGCTCAATCCTTTGCATGAAGACTTTGATGCGGTCAACATCGGCCCGGCTCAGTCGCTCAGGTTCGATCCGAGATTGAAATGAATGATTCGCTAGCGCGCCCTTGATACAACGCTCCAGGTTTCAAAGCGACTCCAGAAACTTAATCAGCGCCTCGCGGTCAGCCTTGTCCATTTTGCGCACTTTTTCGCGGGAAGCTTCGCCTTCGCCGCCGTGCCACATCACCGCTTCCATCATTGTTCGCGCGCGGCCATCATGCAGATAGCGCGTGTGACCGTTGACCACATCAAACAACCCCACACCCCAAAGCGGCGGCGTGCGCCATTCTTTTCCATCAGCATCCCAGTCAGGCCTGCCGTCAGCGAGGTCATCGCCCATGTCGTGCAAAAGCAGATCGCTGTACGGATGAATCGTCTGATGCGCCAAGGCGGCAATCTCATACTCACCGGTCTGCATTGTGGGCGTGTGGCACTTGGCGCAGCCGGCATCGTGGAAAAGTTTCTCGCCTTGCCGAACGATTGGATCGTTGACGTTGCGACGAGCAGGAACGCCCAGCACGCGGGTGTAGAACGTGAGTGTGCTTAGATC
>ENA-ORBV01002858-ORBV01002858.1-microbial-mat-metagenome-genome-assembly--contig:-NODE-2858-length-35699-cov-6.470496_pt1 | contig 35699 bp, 35 predicted proteins | sample MGYA00237777_ERZ505514 | MGnify/ENA primary metagenome ERZ505514 (study PRJEB26160, sample SAMN06269048) | microbial mat metagenome | isolation source: Oligotrophic lake microbial mat | place... | reverse complement strand
AGCATCTTCAGGAACAGCCACTGGTTCCACTTGTAGTAGCTCGCATCGCAGGTGGCGATCTCGCGGCTCCAGTCGATGGCCAGCCCCAGCGCCTGCATCTGCTTCTTCATGTAGGCGATGTTGTCGTAGGTCCACTTCGCCGGCGGCACACCGTTTTTCAGCGCCGCATTTTCGGCGGGCAGGCCGAAGGCGTCCCAGCCCATCGGCATCAGCACGTTGTAACCCTTCATGCGCAGGTGGCGCGTGAGCATGTCGTTGATCGTGTAGTTGCGCACATGGCCCATGTGCAGCTTGCCGCTGGGGTAGGGCAGCATCGAGCAGGCGTAGAACTTCCGGCGCGCGGCGTCTTCGGTGACGCGGTAGGCGTCGCGGCCGATCCAGTGCTGCTGGGAGGCGGCCTCGACTTCGAGGTGGTTGAATGTGTCGTGCATGGGGATCGATGGGCGGCGCGAGTGCCGCTGCCGGTCGATTCTAGGTGTTCACGGCTGCCGGCACGGCCGTGCGTCGGTGCTCCCCGGTGGCCGTAGCAGACGTCGGACCCCGTCAGGGCGCAGGCTTCTCCGGTTCGGCGACAAAGCCAATCCGTCCCAGGCCGGCTTTTTGCGCCACGCCCATGATCTCCACCACGCGGCCATACGGTACGGCAGCATCCGCGCGCAGCTGCAGTTCGGTGTCCGGGTCGGCGCTGGCGATGCCGGTCAGCTGCGCCGCCAGCTCGGCGCCCGATACCGGTTTGTCGTTCAGGAAGGCCTGGCCAGACTTGTCGACACTGAGCATGACCGACGCCGGGGCGTTGCCGGCGCTGGCGGCATCGCTGCGCGGAAGGTCGAGCCGGATCGAGCTGGCCAGCAGCGGTGCGGTGATGATGAAGATCACCACCAGCACCAGCATCACGTCGATCAGGGGTGTCATGTTGATCTCGCTCATCGGCGCACTGCCGGTGTCGCGATCCAGGCGCCCGAAAGCCATGCGTCTCAATCCCGTGCCGGCGCCACCCCGGGCACGCCGGGATGGAGCAGCAGTTCACGCAGGTCGCGCGCAAAACCTTCGAGATCAGCCTCGATACGGCCGATCTGGCGGCCCAGCACGTTGTACGCCAGCACCGCCGGAATCGCTACCGCCAGCCCGGCGGCAGTCATGATCAGGGCCTCGCCAACCGGGCCGGAGATCTTGTCGATCGTGACCTGACCGGCCTGCGAGATCGACAACAAGGCATGGTAGATGCCCCAGACCGTGCCCAACAAGCCGACGAAGGGCGCGGTGGCGCCGACCGTGGCGAGCATCACCTGGCCGAACTGCAGCTTGTGCAATATCGCATGCAGCTGCTGGCGCAGCACCCGTGTCAGTTGCTGGGAGCGGTCACCCGCATGGGCCAGCGTCCCGCTGCCATGGATCCGGGTTGCGGCGATCAGCGGTGCGATCAGGGCCTCGCGGTCGAACGCCTCGGCCTTGCGCTGGCCCTCCTGCAGGTCGCCGGACTGCCAGAATGCCAGCAGGCTGCGCCCGACGTCGCGGCTGGCACGGCGTAGCAACCAGGATTTCCACAGGATCACGAACCAGCTGCTGGTCGACATCAGCAGCAACACCAGGACCACCAGGTTGCTGACTGCGTCGCCCTGGGCCAGGATCTGGATCAGGCCCATGGAAGTCTCCCCATTGCGTCGCTGCCCGCGGCCTGGCCTGGGCTTGCGTTGCAACGCATCATGATGCGACCGTGTTGGTCCCGGCCAGACCCAGTACGTCGAACATGTCGAACAGGCCGCGTGTCTGGCCGGCCAGGAAACGCACGGCGCGCAGACTGCCCTGGGCATAGGTTTCTCGGCTCGAGGACTTGTGCGAGATCTCGATACGCTCGCCGGTGCCGGCAAACAGCACCGTGTGGTCGCCGACAATGTCGCCGCCGCGGATGGTGGCAAAACCGATGGTGGACGGGTCGCGTTCGCCGGTGACGCCCTGGCGGGCGTAGACCGCGCAGTCCTCGAGGTTGCGGCCAGTGGCCTGGGCGAGCACCTCGCCCATCTTGAGCGCGGTGCCCGACGGTGCATCGACCTTGTGGCGGTGATGGGCCTCGATGATCTCGATGTCGTAGCCGGTGGCCATGGCGCGGCCGGCCAGTTCCAGCAACTTGAGCGTGACGTTGACGCCGACACTCATGTTGGGCGCCATCATGATCGCGATGGCGCGGCCGCAGTCGGCAATCTCGGCCTTTTGGGCGTCGGAAAACCCGGTGGTGCCGATCACTGCCTGCACGCCCAGTTTGCGGCAGATTGCCAGGTGGGCCAGCGTGCCCTGCGGGCGGGTGAAATCGATCAGCACGTCGCAGCCGGCCAACCCGTGTGCCAGGTCGTCGGTGACCAGCACTCCACAGGGGCTACCGGTGAAGGCACTGGCATCATGGCCGACCGCCGGGCTGCCGGCGATGTCGAGTGCGCCACCCAGGACGCAGTCATCGCTGGCGCGCACCGCGTCGATCAGCATGTGGCCCATGCGGCCGGATGCCCCGGCAATGCAGACCCTGCGCTTGCGCTCGCTCGCCATGCCGTGCGCCGGGGTCAGGGTTTTGCCGGCTCGAGCGGCGGGTAACTGGCGGGCAGGGGCGGCACGACGCGTGCCGACGTGGCCGGCGTGTCTGCCGCGGCGTCCTTGCGCGACGATTGTGCAAATGCCTTGAGCGATTCTTCACTGGCCTGCAGCTGCGGCACCTTGGCCGACTTGCGGTTGTTGTCGAGCGAGGCCACAAACTCCGCCTCGGTAGGCATGGGGTCGGCGTCGAAACGCGCGATCAAGTCGTCCTTGAAGAAGATGGTGAGCTTGCGCAACTGCGGCTCTTCACCCCTGCGCTGGAAGCTGAAGACGTAATCCCAGCGGTCGGCATGGAACACGCTTTGCAGCAAAGGGGTGCCCAGCAGATCGCGCACCGATTGCCGGGGCAGGCCCGCACGCAACACCTCGACTTGCTCGCGTGTGATCACGTTTCCCTGCACCACGTCGATCCGGTACGGCGTCACGATGCCGGACAGGCTGCGGCTGGCGCCGTCGAAGCTCGAGCACGCCGCCAGGCTGGCGCTCAGGGCCAGCAGCAGGGACTTCAGGACGGGCGAGGCAGGCATGGATCGGGGGGACTATATGATCGGGTCATTGTAGCCGCTGCGCCCGCGCCAGCAGGCCATCCCCGGAGGTTGACCATGGCCATCGCCAACATCGATGAACTCAAGAGTACCGGGCTCAAGGCCACCGTGCCGCGGCTGAAGATACTCGAGATTTTCCAGAAGGCGCAGCAGCGCCACATGACGGCGGAAGACGTGTATCGTGCCTTGCTGGACGACAATTCGGATGTCGGACTGGCCACGGTGTATCGCGTGCTGACCCAGTTCGAGCAGGCCGGCATCTTGAGCCGCAGCCATTTCGAGAGCGGCAAGGCGGTGTACGAGCTCAACGAGGGCCAGCACCATGATCACCTCGTGTGCCTGGACTGCGGCCGGGTCGAGGAGTTCTACGACGCGGAGATCGAAAGGCGCCAGCAGGCGGTTGCCAAGGCCAGAGGCTTCGTCATCGCCGACCATGCGTTGAGCCTGTACGCCCATTGCAGTCATTCGGATTGTCCGAGCCGCCCGGCGGCAGCGCGCGGCAGCCAGCGTTGAGTCGCGCCGGACTTCAGGTGCCGGAGCGGGTGGGCTGCCTGACTTCCATCGCCTTGCGGTGGCGTTCGACGAATTCCTGGTAGGTGTCGATGCCACGCAGCTTGAGGATGGTGCTGCGCACCGCAGCTTCGACCAGCACCGCGATGTTGCGACCAGCCACCACCTGCACCACGACCTTGAGCACCGGGATGCCGAGGACGTCCTGGGTCAGTGGTTCGTAGGGAATACGTTCGTACTCGCGCTCCAGCGTCTCGCGACGCACCAGATGCACGATCAGCTTGAGCCGAATTTTGCGCCGTACCGCCGTCTCGCCGAAGATGGCGCGGATGTCGAGCAGACCGATGCCGCGCACCTCGAGCAGGTTCTGCAGCAGGTCTGGGCAACGACCCTCGATCGTGGTCTGGTTGATGCGGTAAAGGTCGACCGCGTCGTCGGCCACCAGGCCGTTTCCGCGCGAGATCAGTTCCAGTCCGAGTTCACTCTTGCCCAGTCCGGATTCGCCGGTGATCAGCACGCCCAGGCCCAGGATGTCCATCAGAACGCCGTGCATCGAGGCACGTTCGGCAAAGTGCTTGGACAGGTAGGCCCGCAAGACGTCAATGACAAACGCCGACGACGCGTGGGTCGAGAACATCGGGATCTGGGCGCGTTCGCACAACGACAACAAGGCATCGGGCGCCTCCTGGCCGTCGGCCAGCACCAGCGCGGGTGGCTCCAGCGTCACGATGCGGGAAATACGGCGGGCGCAGTCTTCCTGTGTCGCGTTGGTCAGGTAGGCGACCTCGCGCTCGCCCAGGATCTGCACCCGATAGGGGTGGATGTAGTTGAGGTAGCCGACCAGGTCGGCGCCTGAACTGGCGGCCTGCACCGCCACTTCGTCGAAACGCCGCTCGGAGGCGCCCAGGCCGGCGACCCATTGCCACTTCAGGTAGCCGCGAAATTCCTCGAACAGGACATCGGCGCTGACAACGGTGGGCTTCATGACGACTCAGCCCGGATTGCCGATCAGGCCAGTTGGGCCGACTGCCACTGCGAGATCAAGTCGTGCAATTGGGCCGCGTCGGTGCAGTTGCTCATTTTCTCGCGCAACTGCGCGTCGCTGAGCAGTTCCGCAATCTCGGACAGGATCTCCAGGTGTTTCTGGGTTGCCGCCTCGGGTACCAGCAGGAAGATCAGCAACTTGACCGCCTGGTCGTCCGGCGCATCGAAGCCGATCGCGGTTTCCATCTGGAATACCGCTGCCATCGGAGCCTTCAGGCCTTTGATGCGCCCATGGGGAATCGCCACCCCATGCCCCAGGCCGGTGGAGCCCAGGCGTTCACGCGAGAACAGGCTGTCCGTGACCAGCGCGCGGTTCAAGCCGTGCAGGCTCTCGAACAACAGGCCGGCTTCTTCGAACACCCGCTTCTTGCTGGTGGCATCGACACGCACAATGACTTGTGCTGGAGGCAGGATGGACGCAAGTCGATTCATGATGGGATGCAGATTATGCACACAAAAAAACCGCCCGGCGCGCGGGCGGTATTGGTCGACCCATGTCGACGCGGGCTTACATCAGGCGTTTGGGCGCCAGATGGTGGTGGTCCTGCAGGCGATCCTTGTGGCGCGCGACCTGTCGATCGAGCTTGTCAACCAGGTCGTCCACGGCAGCGTACAGGTCGGCGTGGGAACTTTCCGCGAACATGTCGCTGCCCTTGACGTGAATGTTGCACTCGGCGCGTTGCCTTCGCTCCTTTTCCTTGAGTTTCTCCACGGTCAGTAACACCTTGACGTCCACGACAGCGTCGAAGTGGCGGGTAATTCGATCGAGCTTGGTCGTTACGTAGTTGCGCAGGGCCGGTGTGACCTCGAGGTGATGACCGCTGATCGTCAAGTTCATGGATATCCTCCTGTATCGCTCGTCGACAAATGGCCGTGGCCTGGCCATGCAGGCCACGACGGAAGGCAGGACACGGCGTATTCCATTGCACCTGCCAGTCGATTCACTATGCCCGCGAAAAGCGGCAAAAGCAAGCCCGCCCGACAGCCCGGCCCACAAGTGCCGCGCATTGGCCCGGCCAGTCAGCCCGTCCCGGGCCGCTGGCGATGCAATAGACTGTGCCGAAGTTACAAAATGTACCGATGAGCCTGGACACCATCATCCACGCCGGATTGCGCCAATACGATCGGCCTACCTTGGGGCTTGTATTGATGGGCGGTGGCGCGCGCACGGCGTACCAGGTGGGTGTGCTGCGCGCGCTGGCCGACATGCTTCAGGCCCACGCAGACGGGCCTTGCACCTTCCCGTTCCAGGTGCTGGTGGGTACCTCCGCAGGCGCGATCAACGCGGCGTTCCTCGCCAGTCGGGCGACGCAGGGGCTGCAGGCCTTCGAGCAACTCGCGCAGTTCTGGCGCCGCTTGCGATCGTCGGATGTGTTCGACCTCAACGTACCGGGCTGGGTGCGGTTCAGCCGCATTGCGGTCGCGCTCAGCCTGTCGCGCCATGCACGGGCCAACGGTGCGATGATGGACAACGCGCCCCTGCGCGAGACCTTGCGCAGGGGCATCTCGCTCGACGGTATCGGCGACGCCTTGCGTTCCAACACCATCGACGCACTGGCGGTGACCGGATCGAGCTACACCAGCGGCGTGCACTGGACTTTCTGCCACACCGCCAGCCAGGGTGAGTTTCAGGGCTGGTCCCGGCCAGGACGGCGCGCCGAATTTCAACCGCTGACCATCGACCACCTGATGGCCTCCAGCGCGATTCCATTCCTGTTTCCGGCCACTGCGTTGCGGGTCGACGGCCGCAACGAGTACTTCGGTGATGGCTCGATGCGCCAGGTTACGCCGCTGTCGCCAGCCATGCACCTGGGCGCTCGCCGCATCCTGGTCGTCGGCGTGGGACAACCCGAGCGTTCCGGGCTGGGCGGCGCCGGCAACGGCGCACAGGTGCGCGGGCCGACCCTGGGCAGCATGGCCGGCCATGTGATGGCCAGTGTGTTCCACGATACGCTGCAGGCCGACGTCGAGCAGACGGTACGCGTCACGCAGACCATCAACCGCCTGCCGGCCGCGGCCGCCAGCGCCCTGCCGTTCAAGGCCATCGACGTGTTGGCCGTGGCACCCACGCAGTCGCTCGACGCGCTGGCGCAGAAGTTCACCAGCGAATTGCCGGCTGCGATTCGCAACGCCATGGGTGCGTTGGGTGTGCTCAAGGGCAGTGGCGGCACGCTGGCCAGCTACTTGCTGTTCGAGCCGCGTTTCGTGCAGTCGCTGATGGCCTTGGGCGAACACGATGCGATGGCCATGAAGGACGGGCTGCTCGAACTGATGCTCGGCGGCTGAAGAAGCGCCGGTGCAATCATTCGCAGGTCCGACTGTCGGCCGACCCGCGGGCGTCGCGCTGTTGCCTCCCACGCTGGCGGCCAGCGCCTACGGGACGAATTTCCGTTTCATGCCGGGGCTTCAGTGGTCGTTCGGCTACCCGTTTGCCCTGGCGCTGATGGTGGTCAGCGCGATCGCGCCGATGTGGTTTTTCCGGCGCCGAGGCTGGCTCAACTAGCGGGCGGGGCGGCCTGCGCGCGCAGGAAGCGATCCACGATGCGCCGGGTGTAGATTGCGGCGACGGTGTCGATGAATTGCTGGAAATCGATGTGGGCAGTGTCGTCCGCGCGGTCCGAGATCGTGCGTACGGCGGCGAACGGGATGCCATAGTCGTGGCAAACCTGCGCCACGGCGCCACCTTCCATCTCCACCGCCAGCGCGTCCATCGACTGCGCGCGTAACGCGTGGCGTACCTCGCGCGAAGTCTGCGCAGTCGCGATGAAACGATCGCCGCTGGCGACCAACCCCTGGTGCACGGTGGGTGTGGCAGGTGCGCGGCCGATGGCGGACACCGGTGGCAGGCCATCGATGGCATCGCGGCAAGCGCGCGCGAGCTGGCGGGTCAGGTGTGGATCGCAAGCGAACTGGGTACGCTGGTACAACGGGATTTCGAAGCGCGGGAACAGTGGCGAGGCGTCCATGTCATGCTGCACGAAATGGCTGGCCACGACCATGTCGCCGACCTGGACCTGCGGCCCCAGACCGCCGGCAACGCCGGTGAACACGATCCGGGTGGCGTCGAAGGCCTCGATCAACGTGGTGGCCGTGGTTGCCGCAGCGACCTTGCCGATGCGCGACAAGGCCAGTACCACCGGTATGCCCTGGAGCGTGCCGCGCCAGAAGTCACGACCGGCGCGTCGCACCCGGCGCGCCTGTGCCAACTGCCCGAGCAGGCCCTGTTGCTCCTGCTCCAGGGCGCTGAGGATGGCCGTGGTCGCCACGTGCAGCCACGGGTCTATTTGTCGCGCAACTCGCGGCGCAGGATCTTGCCCACCGGCGTCTTGGGCAGATCGGCGCGGAACTCCACCACCCTGGGTTGCTTGTAGCCGGTAAGGTTTTCCTTGCAGTAGGCGCGTACCTGGGCCTCGGTCAGCGCCGGGTCCTTCTTGACGACGACCAGCTTGACGGCTTCGCCGGTTTTGGCATCGGGGATGCCGACGCAGGCGCATTCCAGCACACCCGCGAGCTGCGATACGACCTCCTCGATTTCGGTCGGATAGACGTTGAAGCCGCTGACCAGAACCATGTCCTTCTTGCGGTCGACGATCCGGAAGTAACCACGCTCGTCCATCACGCCGATGTCGCCGGACTTGAAGTAACCGTCGGCGGTCATGACCTTTGCGGTCTCGTCCGGGCGCTGCCAGTATCCGGCCATCACCTGCGGACCCTTGATGGCGATTTCACCCGGTTCGCCAGGGCCGACGTCCTGGCCGTCGTCATCCACCAGTTTCATCCAGGTGTTGGGCAGGGGCACACCGATGGATCCGCTGTATTCGGTGGCATTGGCCGGGTTGCCGCTGGCGGTGGGCGAGGTCTCGCTCAGGCCGTAACCCTCCAGGATCGGCTTGCCGGTCTTTTCCTTCCACAATTGGGCCACCGCACTTTGCACTGCGGTGCCGCCGCCGGTGGCGGCCACCAGGTGGCTCCAGTCGACGGTGTTGAAATCGGGATGGTTCGCCATGCCGTTGAACAAGGTGTTCACGGCCGGCATCAGGTGGATGCGGTGGCCCGACAATTCCTTGAGCATGCCCGGCATGTCGCGCGGATTGGCGATCAGGATCAGCTTGCCGCCCAGGCGCATCGCCAGCATCATGCAGTAGGTGAAGGCGAAGATGTGGTAGAGCGGCAGCGCACAGACGATGACCGGTTGCTCATCCGCCGGAATCGTGTCCATCAGGGGCGCAGCCCAAACCTCGTTCTGCAGCACGTTGGCCACCAGGTTGCGGTGCAGCAGCACAGCGCCCTTGGACAGGCCAGTGGTGCCGCCGGTGTATTGCAACACCGCCATGTCGTCGCTTTTGATCACGGGTTTCTTCAGCGTTACGCCACTGCCGCGTGCGACGGCCTCGTTGAACCGGACCGCGCCGGGCAGGCTGAATGGTGGCACCACCTTCTTGACGTGGCGCACCACGTAATTGACCAGCGCACCCTTGAGCAGCCCCAGCTGGTCGCCCATGGCGGCCAGCACGACATGCTTGACTGGCGTGGCGGCCAGACATTTTTCCAGCGTGCCGGCGAAATTCTCCAGGATCACGATGGCCTTGGCCCCGGAGTCCTTGAGCTGGTGCTCGAGCTCGCGCGCGGTGTAGAGTGGGTTCACGTTGACCAGCACCAGGCCGGCGCGCAACACGGCGGCAACCACGACCGGATATTGCGGCACATTGGGCATCATCACCGCCACCCGTTCGCCCTGGGCCAGTCCCAGTCCCTGCAGGTAGGCGCCGAACGCCTCGCTCAGGCTGTCGGTCTGCCGGAAGGTGATGTCGCGGCCCATGAAGCTGTAAGCCGTGCGCTGGGCATGCTGGCGAAAACACGCGTCGATCAAGTCGACCAGCGAGCCGTACTGCGCCACGTCGATGTCCGCGGGCACCCCGGGCGGGTAACTCTTGAGCCAGATTCGTTCCATCATTGCGTTGTGTCTCCAATCATCCGAAGCGGGGTTGTCCCTGTCTGGCGCGCACGTGTCGCGTGGTCTCGTTGTTGTTCCGGTGCCAGCCGCACTTGCCGGACGCGGTAGACCCGGCGCGGTTGAACCGACCCACCGGCTTCATTATTCGATTGCCTTGCCCATGTCTTCAACCACTTTCTTTGCGTCACCGAACACCATCATGGTCTTGTCCATGTAGAACAACTCGTTGTCCAGGCCGGCGTAACCTGCGGCCATGGATCGCTTGTTGACGATCACGGTCTTGGCCTTGTAGGCCTCCAGGATCGGCATGCCGTAGATCGGACTGCCTTTTTGCAGCGCCGCCGGGTTCACCACGTCGTTGGCGCCCAGGATGATGGCCACATCGACCTGGCCGAACTCGCCGTTGATGTCCTCCATCTCGAACACCTGGTCGTAGGGCACTTCGGCCTCGGCCAGCAACACGTTCATGTGGCCCGGCATGCGCCCGGCCACCGGATGGATGGCGTACTTGACGGTGATGCCCTTGTGGGTGAGTTTCTCGGCCAGCTCCTTGACCGCGTGCTGGGCGCGGGCCACCGCCAGGCCGTAGCCGGGCACGATCACCACCGTCTCGGCATTGCCCAGCACGAAGGCAGCGTCGTCCGCGCTGCCGCTCTTGACCGGCCTTTGCTCCTTGGCGCCGGTTGCGGCCGCGGTCGCGCTCTCACCGCCGAAACCGCCCAGGATGACGTTGAAGAACGAGCGGTTCATTGCCTTGCACATGATGTACGACAAAATGGCGCCCGAGCTGCCCACCAGCGAGCCGGCAATGATCAGCATGCTGTTGTTGAGCGAAAAGCCGATACCGGCCGCAGCCCAGCCCGAGTAACTGTTGAGCATGGACACGACGACGGGCATGTCGGCCCCGCCGATCGGAATGATGATCAGCACGCCTATCACGAAGGCCAGTGCCAGCATCAGGAAAAACGCGACCCAGTTTTCGGTGGCCATGTATATCAGGCCCAGGCCGATCGTGGCCAGGCCCAGAATCAGGTTGAGCTTGTGTTGTCCGGCAAACTGCACCGGCGCGCCCTGGAACAGCCGGAACTTGTATTTGCCCGAGAGTTTGCCGAAGGCGATCACCGAGCCACTGAAGGTGACGGCGCCGATGGCCGCCCCCAGGAACAGCTCGAGCCGGTTGCCGGCCGGGATTGCGCCACCCTTGGCAACGATGCCGAACGCCCACGGCTCGGCGACGGCCGCGATCGCGATGAACACCGCAGCCAGGCCGATCATGCTGTGGAAAAACGCGACCAGCTCGGGCATCTGCGTCATCTCGACCGTGCGCGCGCGGTACGCGCCGTAGGCGCCGCCGACCAGCAGGCCCACCAGCACCCAGACCATGCCCATGCCGAAGTCGTCGGCCAGGTTGGCGATCAGGAACACGGTGGTGATGGCGGCAAGCGCCATACCGGTCATGCCGAACAGGTTGCCGCGGATCGACGTGGTTGGATGCGAGAGCCCTTTGAGCGCCTGGATGAAAAACACCGAGGCGACCAGGTACAGCAGCGTGACGAGGTTCATGCTCACCGGACTACCCTCCGTCCTGCAAACTGCGGGGCTGAGCGCCTTGGGCGCGGTCCTGCGCTGTTCATTTGCCTTCTCCTGCGCCCGCAGCCGCCACTTTCTTCTCCTTCTTCCGGAACATCTCCAGCATGCGCCGGGTGACCAGGAAGCCGCCGAAGATGTTCACGGCCGCCAGCGCCACCGCCAGCACGCCCATGGTCTTGCCCAGCGTGGTTTCGGTCAGCGCCGCAGCCAGCATTGCACCGACGATGACAATGGCCGAGATCGCGTTGGTCACCGCCATCAGCGGGGTGTGCAGGGCGGGGGTCACCGTCCACACCACGTGATAGCCCACGTAGATGGCCAGCACGAAGATGATCAGGTTGGTGATCGTGGGGGATACGAGGTCCATGGGGTTTCTCCGGATCGGTTGTCGTTCGTCATGCTTGGCGCCGTGCTGCCCGAAGGCGTCACGCGCCTGTTCGGCACTTATTTGCGCTTGACTTCTCCACCCTGCGTCATCAGGCAGGCTGCGACGATGTCGTCTTCCATGTCGACTTTCAAGCCGCCGTCCTTGGGCAGGATCAGCTTGAGGAAGTCGAGCACGTTGCGCGCGTACAGCGCGGAGGCGTCTGCCGCCACCAGCGCCGGCAGGTTGGTTTCGCCGACGATGGTCACGCCATGCCGGACGAGCGTCGTGTCGGCTTGCGACAGCGGGCAGTTGCCGCCGCCGTCCGGGCCCTTGCCGGCGGCGATGTCAACGATCACCGAACCCGGTTTCATGCTTTTGACCATGTCCTCGGTGATCAAGGTGGGCGCCGCCCGGCCGGGAATCAGTGCGGTGGAGATCACGATGTCGGCCAGCGCGACGCGTTTGGCAACCTCGATCTTCTGACGCTCGAGCCAGCTTGGCGGCATCGGCCTGGCGTAACCGCCGACCCCGACCGCGGCTTCCTTTTCTTCAGCGGTGTCATAGGAGACTTCGATGAACTTGCCGCCCAGCGACTCGACCTGTTCCTTGACGCTGGGGCGCACGTCGGATGCCTCGATCACCGCGCCCAGGCGCTTGGCGGTGGCGATCGCCTGCAATCCGGCCACGCCCACGCCCAGGATGACCACCCGCGCGGCCTTGACGGTACCCGCGGCGGTCATCAGCATCGGGAAGAAGCGCTGGTACTTGTCGGCGGCCATCATCACCGCCTTGTAACCGGCGATGTTGGCCTGCGAAGACAACACGTCCATGCCTTGGGCGCGTGTGGTGCGCGGCGCGGCCTCCAGCGCAAAACTGATCAGGTTGGCGCCAGCCAGGCGCTGCAGCCCGGCGCCATCGAAAGGGTTGAGCATGCCGACCAGGCAACTGCCGGACTTCATCTGCCCCAGTTCGGCATCGCAGGGGCTGCGGACCTTGAGCACCACTTCGCAGCCGAGCGCCCCGGCCGCGTCGGTGATTTCCGCGCCCGCCGCTTCATAGGCCGCATCGGTGACGCTGGCCGCGATACCGGCGCCGGACTGGATCCGCAAGCCGTGGCCTTGAGACTTCAGCTTCTTGGCAGTTTCGGGGGTCACGGCGACACGGGTCTCTCCCGCAAGGGTTTCAGCGGGTATGCCAATCAGCATGGAGCGGCTCCTCTTGTTCGGGCGGGGCGAATCTGGCCCGAAGCTTACATGAGTTTGCAGTCGGCTCCCCCGCTTTGCAGGCAGCCGTCGGCAGTGCCCCGCCATAATCCGGCATGCCGAATCGATGGAAACCCAACGTCACGGTCGCTGCGGTGATCGAGCGCGATGGCCGATACCTGCTGGTCGAGGAGCAGACCTCGCAGGGTCTGCGCCTGAACAACCCGGCTGGCCACCTGGACCCCGACGAAACACTGGTGCAGGCGTGCCGTCGCGAGACGCTGGAAGAGACGGCCCATGTTTTCAAGCCCACCGCACTGGTCGGTGTGTATCTGTCGGGGCCCGGTTCGGCCGGCGCGGCGGCCGATACGCCCCGGGGGCGCCTGACCTACCTGCGTTTCGCGTTCTGCGGAGAGTTGGGCGAGCGTGACCCCGCACGCGCGCTCGACCAGGGTATCGTGCGCACCTTGTGGATGGATATCGACGAGATCCGCGCCAGCCGCGCGATACACCGCAGCCCGGTCATGCTGCGCTGTATCGAGCACCATCGCTCTGGTGCACGTTACCCGCTCGACCTGCTGGCCTCGGACTTCGGCGCCGGCACCCAACGCGCCTGACCTGCGGGCCGGGTACATTGGCCAAGCCCGTGGCGGGAGCTGGTTTTCGGCGGCTGGGATAATTCGGGTCACATGGACAAACAGCGCATCGTGGTGGGTTTGAGCGGCGGGGTCGACTCCGCGGTCGCCGCCTACTTGCTGAAAAAGCAGGGTCACGAGGTCATCGGCATCTTCATGAAGAACTGGGAGGACGACGACGACGACGCGTACTGTTCGTCCAATGTCGACTTCATCGATGCGGCGGCGGTGGCCGACGTGATCGGCATCGAGATCGAACACGTCAACTTCGCGGCCGAATACAAGGATCGGGTGTTTGCCGAGTTCCTGCGCGAGTACCAGGCGGGCCGAACGCCCAACCCCGACATCCTGTGCAACGCCGAGATCAAGTTCAAATCCTTCCTGGACCATGCGATGCGGGTTGGCGCCGACCGCATCGCGACTGGCCACTACGCACGGGTGCGACAGATCCCGACCTCGGGCCGGTTCGAGTTGCGCAAGGGCCTGGACCCAGGCAAGGACCAGAGTTATTTCCTGCACCGGCTGGGTCAGCAGCAGCTGGCACGGACCTGGTTTCCGGTCGGTGAACTGCACAAGACCGAGGTGCGGCGTATCGCCGCCGAAATCGGGCTGCCCAACGCAAGAAAGAAGGACTCGACCGGCATCTGCTTCATCGGCGAGCGGCCGTTCCGCGCGTTCCTCAACCGGTATATCGCCGGTGCCCCCGGCCCGATCAAGGATGATCGCGGCCGGGTGCTGGGCGAACACATCGGGTTGAGTTTCTACACCATCGGCCAGCGCCAGGGGCTGGGCATCGGTGGCGTGCGCGAAAAAGGCGCGCGCCGCGGTGGTGGCGATCATGCGCCGTGGTTTGTCGCACGCAAGGACATCGAGACGAACATCCTGTGGGCGGTCCAGGGGCATGACCATCCGTGGCTGCAATATGGCGCCTTGCATGCGACCGACAGCAGCTGGATCAGCGGCATCGCGCCGCCAGCGGGCGTGCTGGCGGCCAAGGCCCGGTACCGGCAGGTCGATGCGCCGTGTCGCCTGGACGCCAGCGGTGAAGGTGCCGGCTTCGACCTGTCGTTTGCGCTCGCGCAGTGGGCGGTGACGCCCGGCCAGTCGGCCGTGTTGTACGACGGTGATGTCTGCCTGGGCGGCGGCGTGATCGACGGTGCCGAGCTGGCACGATCGCAGCTGCCAGTCGCGCCGCCGCTGCAGGAACATCGGCACCACTCGCTCGATCGATGACTCAGCGGGATCCCGGTGACGGCACGGCCCCCTCGGCGACACGGTAGCGCGACGGCCGGACACCGGTCCAGTTCTTGAATGCGCGACGAAACGCGCTGGTGTCCTGGAAACACAGCAGGTCGGCAACCTCGGCCACGCTGACCCGTGTCGTGCACAGATAGTGCACCGCGGCGTCACGGCGCAGGTCGTCCTTGAGCTTGCGGTAACTGGTGCCTTCGGCCTCCAGCCTGCGGCGCAGTGTCGTCGGCGTGACACGCAGTTCGGCTGCGACCTCTTGCAGCAACGGCCAGTCATGGCCTCCGATGGATCCACGCAGGCGTCTGCGCAGGCGCGCCGTCCAGCTGTCGGTGTTGCGGTACTTGAGGAATACCGATTGGGGTGCGTCGCGCAGGAAACTGCGCACCGTGGCGCGATTGGCCACGACCCGCGATGGCAGCAGCCTGGCGTCGAAGAAGATCGCCGAGACGGGTGCGTCGAAAACGAGTTGTTGCGAGAACATCAGCGTGTATTCGGCCGCATGACCGGGCCGGGGCGCCGCGAACGCGGCCTGGCGCAGTTCCATGCGTTTGCCGATCAACCAGCACATCAGGCCGTGCACCATGACCAGCAACGCCTCATCGGCGAAAAGACGGTCCGATGGCGACGTGATGTGGTTGTCGACGGTGATCGCCGCCAGATCGTCCTGCACCTGCAACCGCAACTGGACATCGTCGAGGAACATCGCGAAACCGTGGCAGATCGCCTTGATCGCCTGGGCCAGCGTGACGCAATCGAGCAGGGCATGGCACAACAGCGCAAAACTGCCCACTTTCATGCGTCGGCTGTCGAGCCCGAAGAACTCGTCGTCCATGTCCCGGGCCACGGCGAGCCACAAGGCCGCGAATTTTTCCGCGGGAACCCGGGCTTGTGGCTGCGTCAGCAATTCGGTGGGGATGGCGACCGCGTGCAGGATGCGTGCGCGTGTTGGCGGCGCGAGCCGGGCGACCGCTGCGCCAATGAAATAGATGGCAATCGTGTCTTTTTGCGTCACCTGTTCGATTCCCCTGGCTGCATCCGGATGCCACGACTGGCTAACGCGGGGGTGGCAAAAAACGCCACCGACATCGACAGGTTTTGCGCTTCCCTTGCCGGCCCGGCAGGGGTATGGTACGGGTAAAGGAGACTTGCCCATGACCGATCTGTCCACCGAGTTCAAGGCCCTGGCCACTTACCGGCCCACGCACAAGGTGCGATTCGTGACGGCGGCGAGCCTGTTTGACGGGCACGATGCGGCGATCAACATCATGCGACGCATCTTGCAGGGCATGGGGGCGGAGGTGATCCACCTGGGGCACAACCGCAGTGTGGACGAGGTGGTGACGGCGGCGTTGCAGGAGGATGTGCAGGGTATAGCGATCAGCTCCTACCAGGGCGGGCATGTCGAGTATTTCAAGTACATGGTGGATCTGCTGCGCCAGCGCGGGGGCGAACACATCCAGGTGTTTGGCGGCGGCGGGGGCGTGATCGTGCCCCCCGAGATCCGCGAGTTGCACGCTTACGGCGTGGCGCGGATCTTCAGCCCCGAGGACGGCCAGCGCATGGGGCTGGCCGGCATGATCGGCGAGATGGTGATGCGCTGCGACAGGGACCTGTCCGGCTTTGCGCCCACCACGCTTGGCGCGATCCAGGGCCATGGGCAGGAGCACTGGCGCGCCCTGGCGCAACTGATCACCGCGCTCGAGGCAGGCAACGCCGACGCAAGCCTGCTCGAGGCGATGCGCAAAGCGGCTAAGCAGACCAAAGTGCCGGTACTGGGCATCACCGGCACGGGCGGTGCGGGCAAGTCCTCTTTGACCGATGAGCTGATCCGCCGGCTGCGGCTGGACCAGGATGACAAGCTGCGCGTGGCGGTGATCAGCATCGATCCGTCGCGTCGCAAGAGCGGCGGCGCCTTGCTGGGCGACCGCATCCGGATGAACGCGATCGGGCCGTGGCGCAAGGCGGGGGGCCAGCGTGTCTTCATGCGCAGCCTGGCCACCAGGGATTTCGGCTCGGAGATCAGCGCCTGCCTGCCCGATGTGATTTTGGCCTGCAAGTGCGCGGGGTTCGATCTGGTCATCGTGGAGACCTCGGGTATCGGCCAGGGGGATGCGGCCATCGTGCCGCATGTGGATGTGCCGCTGTACGTGATGACGCCCGAGTTTGGCGCCGCCAGCCAACTCGAGAAGATCGACATGCTGGACTTTGCCGAGTTCGTGGCGATCAACAAGTTCGACCGCAAGGGCGCGTTGGACGCGCTGCGCGACGTGGCCAAGCAGGTGCAGCGCAATCGCGAGGCGTTCAGCACCGCGCCCGACCGGATGCCGGTGTTCGGCACCATGGCCGCGCGTTTCAACGACGACGGTGTGACCGCGCTGTACCAGGCCTTGCTGGCGCGCCTGCAGGAGCTCGGCCTGGCGGTGGGCGAGGGCTCGCTGCCCAGGGTTGCGGTGCGCCACAGCACCAACCAGAGCCCGGTGGTGCCGGCCGCGCGGACCCGTTACCTGGCCGAGATCAGTGAGACGGTGCGCAGCTACAAGGCGCGCGCCCGCAGCCAGGCAATGTTGGCGCGCGAGATCCAGCAACTGCGCGCGGCCGGTCGCATGCTGCAAGAGGCCAACCCTACCAAGGAGCGCGCCTATACGGCGGTCAACGACCTGGCCGCGCAGCGCCAGGAGCGACTGGGCAAGGCCGAACACAAGCTGCTGGCGCAGTGGCCGGAGATGGTCAAAGCATATGGCGGCGACGAATACGTGGTCAAGATCCGCGACAAGGAGATCCGCACCGCGCTGGTCACGAAGTCGCTCAGCGGCACGCCGATCCGCAAGGTGGCGCTGCCCAAGTACGAGGACCACGGCGAGATCCTGCAGTGGCTGATGCTCGACAACGTGCCGGGAAGTTACCCGTATACCGCCGGCACCTTCGCCTTCAAGCGCGAGGGCGAGGATCCCACCCGCATGTTCGCTGGCGAGGGCGATGCATTGCGCACCAACCTGCGCTTCAAGCTGCTCAGCGAAGGCATGCCGGCCAAACGCCTGTCGACCGCGTTCGACTCGGTCACTTTGTACGGCAACGACCCTGACCCGCGCCCGGACATCTACGGCAAGGTGGGCAACTCGGGGGTGAGCATCGCCACGCTCGAGGACATGAAGGTGCTGTACGGCGGGTTCGACCTGTGCAGCCCGAGCACCTCTGTGAGCATGACGATCAACGGGCCGGCGCCCACCATCCTGGCGATGTTCATGAACACGGCGATCGACCAGAACATCGACAAGTTCAACCGGGACAACGGGCGCGAACCCACCGCGACCGAGACCGAGAAGATCCGCCAGTGGGTGCTGGAGAACGTGCGCGGCACGGTGCAGGCCGACATCCTCAAGGAAGACCAGGGCCAGAACACCTGCATCTTCTCCACCGAGTTCAGCCTCAAGGTGATGGGCGACATCGCGCAGTATTTTGTGCACAACCGGGTGCGCAACTTCTACAGCGTCTCGATCAGCGGTTACCACATCGCCGAGGCTGGCGCCAACCCGATCAGCCAGCTGGCGTTCACGCTCTCGAACGGCTTCACGTTCGTCGAAGCCTACCTGGCGCGCGGCATGCACATTGACGATTTCGCGCCGAACCTGAGTTTCTTCTTCTCCAACGGCATGGATCCGGAGTACACGGTGATGGGCCGGGTGGCGCGGCGCGTCTGGGCGGTGGCGATGAAGGAGAAGTACGGCGCCAACGAGCGCAGCCAGAAGCTCAAGTACCACATCCAGACCAGCGGGCGCAGCCTGCACGCGCAGGAGATCCAGTTCAACGACATCCGCACCACGCTGCAGGCGCTGATCGCGATCTATGACAACTGCAACAGCCTGCACACGAACGCTTTTGATGAGGCGATCACGACGCCCACCGAAGATAGCGTGCGCCGGGCGATGGCGATCCAGCTGATCATCAACCGCGAGTGGGGACTGGCCAGGAACGAGAACCCGAACCAGGGTGCGTTCATCTTCGAGGAGCTGACCGAGCTGGTCGAAGAGGCCGTGCTGACGGAGTTCGAGCGGATCGCCGAGCGCGGCGGGGTGCTCGGGGCGATGGAGACCGGATACCAGCGCGGACGTATCCAGGACGAGTCGATGCACTACGAGATGCTCAAGCACACCGGCGAGTTGCCCATCGTGGGGGTCAACACGTTTCGCAACCCGCACGGCGATGCGGTGCAGGACAAGCTGGAGCTGGCGCGCTCGACCGACGAGGAAAAGCAGAACCAGCTCAAGCGGTTGGCCGACTTCCAGCAGCGCCATGCGGATGAAGCCCCGGCCATGCTGGCGCGGCTGCAGCAGGCCGTGATCGCCAACACCAACGTGTTCGAGGTGCTGATGCAGGCGGTGCGGGTGTGTTCGCTGGGCCAGATCACCGACGCCCTGTTCGCGGTCGGCGGGCAGTATCGGCGCAACATGTGAGAGCCCTTTCAGCGCCGTGACACCGTGCGATTGGCGCAGGCTGGTGATTTTGCTGCGCACCGCAGGGCGTTGCGCGCTGGTTACCCTTTGCAAGGGTGGCGGTCACGGTATCGCAGCCATCTTCGAGCGCGTCTGAACGTCGGGCGCGGATATTCTGGGCAAGGAAACAACATGGATACTGAGCACGTTGGCGTGATTGGCGCCGGAACGATGGGCAACGGCATCGCGCAAATCTGCGCGGTAGCGGGGCTGCGGGTCAGCATGGTCGATATTTCGGATGAGGCGGTGCAACGCGGCATCAAGGCGCTGTCGGGCAGCCTGGCCCGGCTGGTGGCCAAGGACAAGCTGAGCGCAGCCGACAGCGCCGCGGCGCTGGGCCGGGTCCAGGGGACGACGGATTACGCGGCATTCAAGAACGCCGACATCGTGATCGAAGCGGCCACCGAAAATGTCGAGCTCAAGCTGCGCATCTTGCGCCAGGTCGATGCCCTGCTCGCGCCCGGCACGATCGTGGCGACGAACACCTCGTCGATCTCGATCACCCAGCTAGCGGCGGAGGTGCAGAACCCGCAGCGTTTCATCGGCATGCATTTCTTCAACCCGGTTCCGGTCATGGGCCTGCTGGAGCTGATCCGTGGCCTGCAGACCTCGGACGAGACCCATGCCAAGGCGCTGGCGTTCGCCCAGCGCGTCGGCAAGACCGCCGTCACCGTGCGCAACAGCCCCGGCTTCGCGGTCAACCGCATCCTGGTGCCGATGATCAATGAGGCGATTTTCGTGCTGCAGGAGGGGCTGGCGGCGGCTGAAGACATCGACGCCGGCATGCGCCTGGGTTGCAACCATCCGATCGGCCCGCTGGCACTGGCCGACCTGATCGGGTTGCCTGCCACGTTGGGAGCCTGCAGTCTGGTGCCGCCAGGTGGCGGCCCGGCCCGGCCGCGTCTGGGCCGGGCGCATCGAGGCACGGGCCGCGTTATGCAGCTGGCCTGGGTGGGGGTTTCAGAACGGAATGTCGTCGTCCATGTCGTCGAAGCCGCTCGACGATGAAGGTTTGGTTGCCGCCGGTGGCTGCTGGCGCGGGGCCGGCCGGGACGAAGGTGCAGTGGCGCCCCGAGAAGGGCCGCTGCCGTCGTCGTGGCCGGGACCACCCATGCCTTCACGGCTGCCGAGCAACTGCATCTCGCTGGCGATGATGTCGCAGGTGTTTTGCTCGACGCCATCCTTGTTGGTGAATTTGCCGTACTTGATGCGGCCTTCGACATAGATCGGGCGACCCTTCTTGATGTACTCGCCGGCGATCTCGGCCAGGCGGTCGTAGAAGGTGATGCGATGCCACTGGGTGTCTTCGATCATCTCGCCGGAGTTCTTGTCCTTGCGCTTGCTCGATGTGGCTAGCGTGACATTGGCCACGGCCTGGCCCGACGGGAGGTAACGGACTTCGGGATCGCGGCCGCAATTGCCGACCAGGATGACTTTGTTGACAGACGCCATGATGTGCTCCACGAATTGACTGCGGCCATTATCAGCCCATCGCGGCGCCGCCCGGCATCGATGACCATGCGCCGTCCCACGGATGATGGACGCGCCGGGGGCCTGGAACATCTGCAGCTCTGACCCGTGTCAGCACGCGGCTGACCACATCGCCCCCGGCCAACTCCGCAGGCCGCCCACCATAATGGCGCCGAGACGGTTTGCCGTGCGCACCGTTGCCCGTCTGACCCAACCCGAGCAAGAAAGACCGACCATGGCCGCGCCGCGCAAAGTCCTGTTCATCTCCGCCGACCAGTGGCGCGCCGAATGCCTGTCGGCGGCTGGCCACCCGGTTGTCAAGACGCCGCACCTGGACGCGCTGGCCGCCGACGGTGTGTTGTTCCGGCGCCATTTCAGCGTCACCGCACCTTGTGGTCCGTCGCGCAGCAGCATGCAGACCGGGTTGTACCTGATGAACCACCGTTCGGGCCGCAATGGCACGCCGCTCGATGCCCGCCACGCCAATATCGCGCGCGAGGTGCGCAAGGCCGGCATGGACCCGATGTTGTTCGGGTATACCGACACCAGCGCCGACCCGCGCGGCCTGCATCCACAGGATCCGGCGCTGCGTACCTTCGAGGGTCCGCTGCCGGGTTACCACATCGGATTGTTGTTTCCGGATTACATGGCGGCCTGGATGAACGACTTGCGCGCCAAGGGTTACCGTTTCGAGGGCCGCCGCGATGTGTACCAGCCGCGCCCGGGTTTCGACAAACCGGCCGACCGCGGGCACCGCTTCATTCCGACCCTGTTCAAGGCCGAGGACAGCGACACGCATTTCATGGCAAACCAGGTCATCACCTGGCTGGGTGATCACCGCCAGCAGGACTGGTTCATGCATTGCGTGTTCCTGCGCCCCCATCCGCCGGTGATCGCACCTGAACCCTATAACGCCCTGTACGACCCGGCCGACGTGGAACTGCCGCGGCGCAAGGCGAGCGCGGCCGAGGAGGCCAGGCAACACCCGCACCTGGCGCAGTGGATCGAGGCGTTCCGTCGCCCCAACCATTACGACGAGCACAACCCGAACCACCTGGTGGACATGCCGGAACTTGAGTTGCGCCAGATGCGCGCCTGTTATTACGGCATGATGAACGAGGTCGATGACGCGCTCGGGCGTATCGTGGCCCACCTCAAGGCCAGTGGTGAGTATGACGACACGCTGATCATCTTCACCTGTGACCACGGCGAGATGGGGGGAGACCATCACACCTGGGGCAAGGAGCTGTATTTCGACCAGAGTTTCCACATCCCGTTGATCGTGCGCGACCCCGGCGGAGCCGCCGATGCCGGCCGTGGACGGCAGGTCGATGCATTCACCGAATCGGTCGACCTGATGCCGACCGTGCTCGACTGGCTGGGGCTGCAGACGCCAGCACAGTGTGACGGGCGCTCCTTGCTGCCGTTCCTGCTCGGCCAGATGCCTGCTCGCTGGCGCACCGAGGCGCACATGGAACTGGATTTCCGCTCCGGTCCCTACAGCGGGTTGGACGCCGAAGCCGCGCTGGGGCTGCTGCCCGACGAATGCCAGCTGGCGATCGTGCGGGGCGAGCGCTGGAAATACGTGTTTTTTGCCGCCTTGCCGCCGCTGCTGTTCGACCTGCAGAACGATCCGGCCGAGATGCACGACCTCGCCAGTGACCCGGCGCACCGCGAGGTGCTGCTGGAGATGGCGCACAAGATGTTGTCCTGGCGGTTGGTGCACCAGGAGCATGTACTCACCAACTTGCACAACGGCCCGCGCGGGGTCGAGGATCGTCGACGCATCGTGCGCTGATACAGCCGTGCGGCGGCTGCCATGCGGCATGCCCACGCGCGACACCGGCGCGCCACTGATGGTGCCGGTCGCCGATCACGAGCGCAAAGGGTCAGACGCGCTCGAACCGCGTCAGGTAACGCCACTGGCCCGCTGGCAGCGCGGCCAGCGCCAGCCGGCCGACGCGGATGCGCCGCATCGCGACCACGGTCAGACCGAGCGGCAGGCACATCTGCGCAACCTGGCCGGTGTGGTAGCCCTTGAGCGCGAAACGCAAGCCAGTGAGGGCGCCGACCTGCCGGCTGATGCTGACCTTGGCTGGCAGCATCGCGCGGCCGTCCACGACGGGCGCGCGGTTGAGCTGCTGCAGCGCCTGCGGCGTGACCGCGCCGGTCACGTCGACGATGACTTCGTGCTCGACCAGGGCCGCGTCCTGCACCAGCTTGCGCCGCACCGGCCATTCCTGGGTGAATACCAGCAGCCCGGTGGCGTCGCGTTCGAGCGGCGTGACACCGACCTGCCGGCTGCGCTGGCGCAGCAACGGTCGCATGCCGCTGTGGTCGCCCGGCCAGTGGTTGACCAGTGTGAGCAGGTTCGCCGCCGCGTCACTGTCGCAGCCAGCAGGTTTGTGCAGCAGCAGCGTAGCCGGCAGCACCGGTTGCGCCTGCGCCCGCGGGTCGATGTCGACGGTTTCCCCGGATACCCGGGCCTGCGGCGTCTCAACCACCGTGCCGTTCACCCGCACCCATCCGCCCTCGATCAGCATCTCGGCTTCGCGCCGTGAACACGGCTTCAATTCGGCAACGCGCCTGGCCAGGCGCACGGGTTCTGTCATGCAGGCATACTGGTCATCGGGTGGCCCAGTTTAGGGCTTGTGCGCGTGGCTGGATGCAGGGGGTATCGATGCGCGGGGATGTGGTGCAGCCGGAGTCGGCGTTCGTCGTGGCCGTGATGGGTGCGGAATGCACGGGCAAGAGCACGCTGACGCAGCAGTTGTGCGAGGCGCTGCTGGTGCAGGGAATACGCGCGGTGGTGGTGCCCGAGGGGTTGCGCGCATTCTGTGCCCGCCTGGGGCGCACGCCGATGGCCGACGAGCAGCAAACCATCGCCGAAGCGCAGACGCGATCTATTGCGCAGGCGGCCGCGCGCTGTCCGGTCGTGATCGCCGACACCACCGCGCTGATGACGGCGGTCTACAGTGAACAGGTGTTTGGCGATACCAGCCTGTATGAGCAGGCCATGCGCGATCACCGGGCGTACAGGCTGACGCTGCTGGCTGCAACCGATCTGCCGTGGCACAGTGACGGCCATCAGCGCGACGGATTGGCGGCGCGCCTGGCCGTGGACCGGCTGTTGCGGCGCGTGCTGGACCGGTCCGGCACGCCCTATGCGGTGGTCGCCGGCTGCGGGCCGGCCCGACTGCAGGCCGCGCTGGCGGCAGTGCGGCGCGTGATCGCTGCCCCGCCGGCCGCTCCGGTGCCGCTGGCTTTGTCGTTGCGCCAGGTGTGAATTGTCGGGGCGCGACTTGCCAATGCATGCCGGGTGGTCATCGTGAGCGATGGTCTCGGCATGGCAGGGCTGTAGGAAACCGCCTACGACCCGGCCGGTGCGTGCCCGATACCGATGGTGCAAAATGAACTGCATACTCTAAACCTCACCATGACGCTGCCAGTCTGCCCCTGTCCCATGTTGCGTCCCGAAAACATCGAATCGGGCGGGGTGCCTCATGCTGTTCCTCGTCGCTGACGTTTCCCGCAAGGAGCGCGATCAAACCATGTCGGTACTCCAGGCCTATATTGTCGAGGACAGCCCGGTCATCCTGGACAGCCTGATCGCGATGCTGGAGGAAATGGTACCGGTCAAGGTGGTGGCAACCGCCGACAACGAGGCCACCGCAGTGGCATGGCTGAACGATCCGGGCCACCGCTGCGACCTGGTCATCGTCGACATCTTTCTCAAGCGCGGTTCGGGCCTGGGCGTGCTCAAGGCGCTGCACAACAGGGCGTCAGAGCGCCGGCTGGTGGTGCTGAGCAACTATGCAACTGCCGACATACGGCGTACCTGCCTGCAACTGGGCGCCGACCGGGTGTTCGACAAGTCCAACGATATCGACGCGCTGGTGCAGTATTGCGATCGCCTCGCCACTGGCGAGACCGGTCCGGGCGTGATGGCGTGAGGCCCAGGGCCGGCGCTACTGGATCAGCCCGTTCTTCAGCGCGTAGTAGGTCAGGTCGCTGTTCGACGCGAGCTGCATTTTTTCCATGATCCGGGTGCGATACGTGCTGACCGTCTTGACGCTGAGCGACAGGCCGACTGCCAGCTGGCCGATGGTCTCGCCCTTGGCCAGGCGCAGGAACACCTGCAGCTCGCGCTCGGAGAGTTGTTCGTGCGCCGGCCGGTCGTCGCCTCCGGTGAGGGTATCGGCAAGACGTTCGGCCACGCCGGCGGTGATGTACTTGCGGCCCCGGTACACGGTGCGGATGGCCTGCACGACCTCCTCGGGGTCGCAGTCCTTGTTCAGGTATCCGCTCGCGCCCTGGCGCAGCATGGTGGTGGCGTAGTGTTCCTCCGGAAAGCTGCTCAGAATCAGTACCGGCAGATCCGGTGCGCGGGCGCGGATGGCCAGCAGCGCATCGACGCCGCCGCTGTCGGGCATGGACAGGTCCATCAGCATCACGTCGACCTCGCCCTTGCGCACGATGTCGAGCGCCTCGCGGCCGTTGGACGCCTCGGCGACAACGGAAAAATCGCTCTGGTCGGAGAAAAACTGGCGCAAGCCGGCCCGCACCATGGCATGGTCGTCAATGATTGCGATGCGGATCATGGGTGTCCTCCTGGATCAATGGATGGATGATCCCACAAACGGTGGCCTGGGAAGATACGATACAACATGACACGCTTGCGACACAACAGCCTGGTCTTTGCGCTGGCCTGCCTGGCCGCGATGGCGATCGTGCTGGTCACCGAGGGCGCGTACTGGGCGTCGGTCGGCAAGCTGGACAAGATCGGCACGTATCGCCTGGCGCAAAATAACATCCAGTCGCTGGTGCAGGGCGTTGTCGACGCCGAAACCGGCAGCCGTGGTTACCTGCTGACCGGCAGCCCGGACTACCTCGAGCCCTACCATGCGGCGCTGCGCCAGGTCGATGCGTCGATGCAGCTGATCGACGCAACCTACGGCGTGTCGTCCCGGCACGCCGCGCAGCTGGAACAGCTGCACGACCTCACGCGGGCCAAGCTGTCCGAACTGGCGCTGACGATACGGCTGTTCGAGGAAGGCCGGCCCAAGGCTACCGCGGACATCGTCATGAGCGGCATCGGCAAGGAAAAGATGGACGAACTGCGCGCCATCGGCAATGCGCTGGTGGCAAATGAGGATGTCAACATCGGCCGCAGCCGCCACGACATCTACCGCACACTGCTGCTGAGCCGCTTCGGCATCATGGTGCTCAGCGCCACGGGTCTGCTGGCGCTGTTCATGTATCTGCGCCAGACCCGGACGTTCAAGCTGCAGCAACTCGAGCAGCAACTGGAGCAGCAACGTGTCGTGCTGGCCGAGCGAGACCGGCTGGAGGCCGAGGTCGCCCAGCGCACTTCCCAGCTGGTGGATTTGACGCATCACATCCAGTCGGCGCGGGAGGACGAGAGGCATCGCCTGGCGCGCAACCTGCATGACGAGCTGGGCTCGTTGCTGACCTCGGCCAAGCTCGACGCCGCGCGCATCAAGTCGCGTATCGCGGGCAGCGCGCCGGAGGCGCTCGAACTGCTGGCCCATCTGGTGTCCACGCTCAACAGCGGCATCGCACTCGGGCGCAGCATCATCGAGGATCTGCGGCCTTCGGCCCTGGGCAACCTGGGCCTGGTGGCCGCGCTGGACATCCTGGCGCGGGAGTTCGCCGAGCAGTCGGACGTGCAGGTCCATTGCGACCTGACGCCGGTGACGCTGGCACCCCATGCGGAGTTGACGGTCTATCGGCTGGTCCAGGAGGCCATCACCAACATCGCCAAATATGCGCAAGCGCGCCAGGTCTGGATCCGGCTGGCGGCCAAAGACGGCATGGTGGTGGTGACGGTGCGCGACGACGGCATCGGGTTCGATGCGGACGGCAAGCGCAGCTCGGTTTATGGATTGATCGGCATGCGTTACCGGGTCGAGGCGATCGGCGGCACGCTGGAGCTGGTGTCCAGGCCCGGCAAAGGGGCCACGATCGGCGCCCGTATTCCGGAGCACTCTGTGATTGCCGCTCCAGATACCGTGTGACGCCGTATCGCGCCGCCCTGCATTCGGGCGGTATCAGCCGGCGCCGTTGTCGCTGCCGGTGGCGTCGGAGCCGTCTGGCACGAGCATCCGCCGCGGGTCGACCCAGCGATCGAACTGTTCGGCCGTCACCAGGCCCAGCGCCAGTGCCGATTCGCGCAGGCTACTGCCGTCGTGGTGCGCCTTCTTGGCAATCTGCGCCGCGCGGTCGTAGCCGATATGCGGCGCCAGTGCCGTGACCAGCATCAGCGAACTGCCCAATGCGGCCTGCAGCCGCTGCGCGTTCGGACGGATGCCCTGCACGCAGTGGGTGCTGAAGCTGCGCATTGCGTCCGACAACAGCCGCAGGCTGTCGAGCGTGTCGTATACGATCAGCGGTTTATAGACGTTGAGTTCGAAATGCCCCTGGCTGGCGGCGAATCCGATCGCCGCGTCGTGCCCGAACACCTGAGCACAGACCATGGTCAGCGCCTCGATCTGGGTCGGGTTCACCTTGCCCGGCATGATCGAGCTGCCCGGCTCGTTCTCCGGTAGCTGCAACTCGCCCAGGCCAGCGCGCGGGCCACTGCCCATCAGGCGGATGTCGTTGCCGATCTTGGTCAGCGCGACGGCCAGCATCCGCAGCGCGCCGTGGAAGGCGACCAAAGCCTCGTGGCCGGCCATGGCAGCGAACAGGTTGTCTGCCTGTACCAGTGGCAGGCGCAGCTCGGCAGCCAGCCGCGCTGCAACCCGCGGGCCGAATTGTGCGTGCGTATTCAGGCCGGTGCCCACGGCGGTTCCGCCAATGGCCAGCGCATGCAGCGCCGGCAATGTCTGCCGGATCTGCCGTTCGCACAGCGCCAGCTGGGCCGCGTAGCCGCCGAACTCTTGGCCCAGTCGCATCGGCGTTGCGTCCTGCAGGTGTGTGCGTGCCAGCTTGATGACCTCATGCCATGCGGTGGCCTTGTCGGCCAACGCATCGTGCAGGGTCTGCAGGGCCGGCAACAAGGCGTCGACCGCCTGGCGCGCCACCGCAATATGCATCGCACTGGGAAACACGTCGTTCGACGACTGCCCCAGGTTGACCTCGTCGTTGGGATGGATCGCGGCGCAGGTCGCATCGGCTCCCCGCAGCTGACCGGTCGCCAGGCGGGCGATGACCTCGTTCACGTTCATGTTGCTTTGCGTGCCCGACCCGGTCTGCCAGACGGACAGCGGAAAGGCTTCGTCGTGCTCACCGACGGCCACCGCATGCGCGGCCTGTGCGATTGCCTGCGCGCGCCGTGGTGCGAGGCCTTGCAATTCCTGGTTGACCAGTGCCGCGGCCCATTTGATCCAGGCCAGCGCGTGGATCTGTGCCATCGGCATGTGTTGCTCGCCAATGGCAAAGAACTGCTGGCTGCGGGCGGTCTGCGCGCCCCACAAGGCGTCTAACGGAACCTCGATGGCGCCGAAGCTGTCGGTCTCGGTACGGGTGGTTTTCATGGTCGTATATCCCGTGGCGGCCTTTCATGCTAATGCAGTTGCGGCTTCCATGCCGAAGTGGCGTGACGGACCCGGTGCAGGCCACTGCGGGCGCTGTTGCCCTGCGCGTCCAAGCGGTTGTCCTGCGTCGGAAAGTGAACGACGGATGCTTTGGGAACGCTGTTGCTCTGCGCGTCCAAGCGGTTGTCCTGCGTCGGGTGATTGCGCTGTCGCCCTGCGCCGTCACGCGGTGTCGTCCTACGTCATGTGGTGGTGCACGCCGATGCCGCCTTCGAGCTGCCAGACCTACAGTAATGGCATGGACAAGGCGCGTCGTGTGCCTGCCACACACCACCGGAGAATCCTATGACCACTCGAACCACTTTTGCAGCCCTCATCGCCGCTGCCGTCCTGATGACCGCCACCGGATGCGCGGTCACGCGCGGGCAGCAGTCCGTTGGCGGATATGTAGACGACGCCGGCATCACCACGCTGGTCAAGAGCCGCATGCTCGAGGACAAGCAGGTGGCGGGGACATCGATCTCGGTCGAGACACTCAATGGCACGGTGATGTTGTCCGGTTTCGCGAAGAACGGTACCGAGAAAATGGCAGCCGAGCGTATTGCCCGCGGTGTCAATGGCGTGAAGATGGTGAAGAACGAAATCACTGTCCGGCCGTGACAGCGCGCGGCGGCGAAGGTGCATGGCTGCAGAACTTCGCCGCCGCGTGGCCAACTGGCCAGCCTTCCTGCGGCACCTGTATTGAAAGAAAACCATCATGAAAACCTTTGACAAACGATCGATGACGATGCCGGCACTGGCCTTGGCTGCTGTATTCGCGTTGGCCGGTTGCGCCGGAATGACAAACCAAGAAAAGGGCACCCTGACCGGAGCCGCCATCGGTGGCGTGGTGGGCAACGTGTTGTGCGGCGGCATTGCCTGCACGGGCGCAGGTGCCGCAGTCGGCGGCGTGATCGGGAACCAGGTGACGAAGTAGCAGCAAGCTAGCGTACAACCCGCCAGATAGTCCCCCGTGGCGCAGACGCTTGAAAAGCGTCTGCGCCACGGTTGTTTGCGCCCCAGCGCCATAGGCATGACCTATTTGCGCTTGAATGCGAGCAGGAAGATGCCCAGAACCACGGCGCCGCCGCTGACGACCAGTGGGATGTTGACCGATTGTTTTTCCTCGACCTTCAATGCGATGGGGCCCAGCTGCACACCGGTCGTCTCACGGGTATAACTGAAGCCGCCGTAGATGAGTCCCAGACAGCCGGCTGCGATCAGGACGATTCCGGCGAGTTTGGAGGCATTCATGGCGGTGTTTCCTTCGTGTGTGGATCGGGAATGTGTTTCGGTGCAAGGCGATTGCGCCCCGTGTCAACGACTGGTCGCGACCAGGTTGTCGAGTATCTGTGTCGTGCGGTTGTCGATCGCTGGTCTGCTCGTGTCCATCTGGGCCAGCGCCAGGCGCAGCGCCTCGCCGCGCCGCATGGAAAGGTGCAGGGTGTCGATGAACATCGACAGGATCACGCAAGCGACCAGTGCCGCCGTAGTGGCAAGCAGCCAGGGGGCAACAGTTCGCAGGGATTCCGGCCAGAGGGGTGTCGATGCGACCATATGTCCATCCGAATAATGTTTGATGGGACGACTGTCGCGCAGACAGTGTCGTGCGCCTATCGGCGGCAGCAGACTTCGGATGTAGGACGGAGCCGCGCGACGCGGGTGTCAGAATCGCGGCAGGCCCTGGAACGCCGGGTTCTTCGGCGTATTGCCGCGCACCAGTTCCCGACCGTATTCGGCGCAGCGCTGCAAGGTGGGGATCACCTTGCCCGGATTGAGCAGGCCCTTGGGGTCGAACGCTGCCTTGACGCCCAGCATCTGCGCGTTTTCTTCGGCGCTGAACTGCACGCACATCGAGTTGAGCTTTTCGATGCCTACACCGTGTTCGCCGGTCACGGTGCCGCCCATCGCCACGCTGGTCTCCAGGATCTCGGCGCCGAACAACTCGCAGCGGCGCAGCTGGTCGGCGTCATTGGCATCGAAAAGGATCAGCGGATGCAGGTTGCCGTCGCCGGCGTGGAATACGTTGGCGCAGCGCAAGCGGTATTTCTTCTCCATCGCCTGGATCGCCAGCAGGATGTCGGCCAGGCGTTTACGCGGGATCGTCGAATCCATGCACATGTAGTCCGGGCTGATGCGCCCGCTGGCCGGAAACGCGTTCTTGCGCCCGCTCCAGAAGCGCAGCCGTTCGGCTTCGTCGCGGCTGACCGCAATCCGCGCTGCGCCGTTGCCGGTCAGCACATCGCGCATGCGGCCGATCTCCTCCTCGACCTCCTCGGGTGTGCCGTCGCTCTCGCACAGCAAGATGGCCTCGGCGTCCAGGTCGTAGCCGGCGTGCACGAAATCCTCGACGGCGGCCGTCATCGGCTTGTCCATCATCTCCAGCCCCGCTGGGATGATGCCCGCGGCAATCACCGCCGCGACAGCGTCACCGGCCTTGCGCACGTCGTCGAAGCTGGCCATGATGCAGCGCGCCAGCTGCGGCCTGGGCACGAGCTTGACCGTGACCTCGGTGGTGACCGCCAGCATACCCTCGGAGCCGACCACGACCGACAGCAGGTCGTAGCCACTGGTGTCTAGCGCATCCGAACCGAATTCGACCGGCTCGCCGGTGATCGCGAAGCCACGCACCTTGAGTACGTTGTGCAGCGTCAGGCCGTACTTGAGGCAGTGCACGCCGCCCGAGTTCTCGGCCACGTTGCCGCCGATGGTGCAGGCAATCTGGCTCGACGGGTCGGGGGCGTAATACAAGCCCAGCGGCGCTGCCGCCTCGCTGATGGCCAGGTTGCGCACTCCGCTTTGCACCACGGCGGTCCGGCTGGCCACATCGAGCTTCAGGATCTTGTTGAACTTGGCCAGGCTCAGCGTGACGCCCAGCGCATGCGGCATGGCACCGCCGGACAGGCCGGTTCCGGCGCCACGCGCGACCACCGGAATGTCCATGCGGTGGCAGATGACCAGCACCGCCTGAACCTGCTGTTCGGTTTCTGGCAACGCCACGACCAGTGGCCGCTGCCGGTAGGCGGTCAGGCCGTCGCATTCGTAGGGTGTCGTGTCTTCCGGGGTCCACAACAGGCAATGCTCGGGCAATGCCGTTTGCAAGGCCTGCACAACCTGAGCCTGGCGCTGCGCGCGGGGGCGCCCGGGGGCGGTTTCGGCGATCGTGGCTGCGTCAGGCATGGCTCGTCGGGTTCCTGTGTGTTGGGCCGCAATCATGATAGTGCCCTGGGTCGCGCGGCGGGCTGAACAAATTTACAGGTGTCCGTGAAACCGGTCCCGTGGGCTGCGGGTCATGGCCTTGCCGGGGCATCGGCGGGGCGCTGCAAACCAATGACGTGCGTCATGGAAATGGACCGGCCGGCGATGGATGCCCTTGGAGCCATCAAGTCAGGTCATACTCTGTCTGCTGCGGCGCGCTGATCGGGCCAGCGCGGCCGACACCCTTCAAGTCCGTTGAGATGTTATGGCTTGGCATGACCGATTCGATCTCTCCAGGCTCCGGGTCGGCAGCCGCGGCGGCGCCACCATCCGTCAGCCTGTCCCAGGCGTTCTGGTTCTGGCTCAAGCTCGGCTTCATCAGTTTCGGCGGCCCGGCCGGACAGATCGCAATCATGCACACGGAACTGGTCGAGCGCCGGCGCTGGATCAGCGAGAAACGTTTCCTGCACGCGCTGAACTACTGCATGGTGCTGCCAGGCCCTGAGGCGCAGCAACTGGCCACCTATATTGGTTGGTTGATGCACCGGCGCTGGGGTGGGCTGGTCTCCGGCGGGTTATTCGTATTGCCGTCGTTGTTCATCCTGGTCGGGTTGTCGTGGGTCTACATGGCTTACGGCCAGTTGCCGATCGTGGCCGGCATTTTCTATGGCATCAAACCGGCGGTGACAGCGGTCGTGCTGCATGCGGCCTGGCGCATTGGCAGCCGGGCTCTGAAAAACGGCTGGTTGTGGGCGGTCGCCGCACTGGCGTTTGTCTGCATCTTTGTGCTGCGGGTGCCGTTTCCGGCCATCGTGCTGGGTGCGGCGCTGATCGGATACGTCGGCGGGCAAACCCGGCCAGCCGCATTCGCCCTGGGAGGCGGACATGGGGCCGACGATGCCAGCGGGGGCCCTGCGTTGATCGACGATGACACACCGACGCCCCGGCATGCCCGGTTCGCGCGCGGCCCGCTGATCCGCTTGTTGGTGCTGGCGCTGGGCCTGTGGGTGGCTGCGATGGTGCTGCTGGGCCTGCTCTGGGGCTGGCAATCCACCTTGGCGCAGATGGGCTGGTTTTTCACCAAGGCGGCGTGGTTGACGTTTGGCGGCGCGTACGCGGTCTTGCCCTACGTGTACCAGGGTGCGGTCGAACACCATCAATGGTTGTCGGCGACGCAGATGATCGACGGCCTGGCGCTGGGCGAGACCACGCCAGGGCCCTTGATCATGGTCGTGGCCTTCGTCGGTTTTGTCGGCGGCTGGCTTGGCCAGGTGCTCGGACCGGATGCGCCGTTCCTGGGCGGGGCGCTGGCGGCGACCGTGGTCACGTTTTTCACCTTCCTGCCCTCGTTCGTGCTGATCTTTGCCGGTGGCCCGCTGATCGAGACCACGCATGGCAAACTTGCGTTCACCGCACCGCTGACGGCGATCACTGCCGCGGTGGTCGGCGTGATCCTGAACCTGGCGCTGTTTTTTGCCTGGCATGTCTGGTGGCCGCAGGGCTTTGCCGGACCGTTCGACGCGGTGGCCGCTGCGATCACGGTTCTGGCGGTGCTGGCGTTGTTCCGGTTCAAGGTCGGCGTCATGAGCCTGATTGCGGTCTGCGCGCTGGCGGGACTGGGCGCCACACAGTTGTTGCCTTCGCTACTGCATTGAAAATAATGTCATGAACATGCATTCACACGACGAAGACACCGAGGGCCTGGGGGTCGAGCCGGCTGGCATCGGGGGCGCGCTGGTGATCGACGTGCGCCGCGCAGCCGCCTTTGCACTGTCGCGTCACACGCTGCCTGGCGCATTGCGCGGCGACCCGGATGCGATCGCCGATTGGTCATACACGCTGGAGGCAGGCAGGGACATCGTCGTCTACTGTGCGCACGGACACGAAGTCAGCCGCAATGCCGCACGTGTGTTGTGCGCTTCGGGGTTTCACGCGCGTTTCCTGCGGGGCGGCATAACGGCCTGGGAAGCTGCTGGCTTGCCGCTGGTCGAAAAGCCGTGATCTGCCGCACGGGCCGCTCCATCGGGGCCAGCGGGTAATTCCCGATTCGCTGGCGAGAGACCCATGCTAAAGTTTTTGTCACATCACGCGTTGCGACGCGGATTGCATTTTCATTCGATTTCCAGGAGAGTCCATGTTCAAGAACCAGACCCCGATCGCACGCCGCTGCGTCGTGTTGGGCGCCATCGGCGCCGCCTCGTTGTCACTGACGCCGCTGGCGCGCGCGCAGCAGAAATTCGTCAACGTCCTGACGGGCGGACAAAGTGGCGTGTATTACCCGCTGGGCGTGGCGCTGTCGCAGATCTACGGCAAGGTGCTGCCCGATTTCAAGGTCACCGTGCAGTCGACCAAGGCTTCGGCCGAGAACCTGAACCTGTTGCAAGCCGGCCGCGGCGAGATCGCGCTGACGCTGGGCGATGCCTTGTCCGACGCCTGGAACGGCGACAAGGAAGCCGGTTTTGCCACGCCGCTCAAGAAGCTGCGTGCCGTGGCCGGCGTCTACGCCAACTACATCCAGATCGTCGCCAATGCCGAATCCGGCATCAAGACCATGGCCGACCTCAAGGGCAAACGCATCTCGGTCGGCGCGCCCAAGTCGGGCACCGAACTCAATGCCCGTGCCATTCTCAAGGCGGCCGGCCTGTCGTACAGCGATTTCGCCAAGGTCGAATACCTGGCGTTCGGTGAATCGGTCGAGCTGATGAAGAACCGCCAGCTCGACGTCACGCTGCAGTCCGCCGGACTGGGCGTGGCCTCGATCCGCGATTTGTCCACGTCGATCAAGATCGTCGTGGTGCCGATCGCGGCCGATGTCGTGGCCAAGGTCGGTGACGCAGCCTACCAGTCGTCGATGATCCCCGCCAACACCTACACCGGCCAGACGGCCGATGTGCCCACTGCAGCCATCAAGAACTTCCTGGTCTCGCATGAAGGGGTTCCCGCCGACGTCGTGTACCAGATGACCAAGTCGATGTTCGAGAATCTCGACACCATGGTGGCTGCGCATGCCGCCGCCCGGGGCATCACGAAGCAGGGTGCGACCACCGGTACGCCGGTGCCCTTCCATCCGGGCGCCGAGAAGTACTACCGCGAAACCGGATTGATGAAGTAAGCCGCTGATCGCAACCATGGCCAGCAACGTGCCGGGTACGTCGGACGGAAAGCCCGCCGTACTGCACGTAACCGAGAGTCACGCGCCGGCATTTGCCGGCGCCTTGTTCTGGGTTGCGATCGTCTTCTCGACCTTCCAGATCATCACCGCGGCGTTCAGCCCGCTGTCGAGTTCGATCGTGCGCGCGGTGCACGTGGGGTTCCTGCTCTGGGTGGTGTTCGTGCTGCACCCGCCGCTGCGCCAGCGCGCCTTCGGCTGGGGCATCGGTATCGCGGGGTTTGCCGCCGGTCTGTACCACTGGGTGTTCGAGGCCGACCTGGTGCAACGCGCCGGCGAGATGACCAACCCCGACATGGTGGTGGGCATCCTGACCATCGTGCTGGTGTTCGAGGCGGCGCGGCGCATCATGGGTTTCGCGTTGCCGCTGATCTGCCTGGTGTTCCTGCTCTACGGCCTGTTCGGGCAATACCTGCCCGGCGACCTCGCACACCGGGGTTACGGGCTGGACCAGATCGTGTCGCAACTGGGTTTCGGCACCGAAGGCATCTACGGCACGCCGACCTATGTGTCGTCGTCCTACATCTTTCTGTTCATCCTGTTCGGCGCCTTCCTCGAGCAGGCCGGCATGATCACGCTGTTCACCGACTTCGCGCTGGGCCTGTTCGGCCATACCAAGGGCGGGCCAGCCAAGGTGGCGGTGGTGTCGTCGGGCCTGATGGGCACCATCAACGGCTCGGGTGTTGCCAACGTGGTCACTACCGGACAGTTCACGATCCCGCTGATGAAGCGTTTCGGCTACAAGGCCTCATTCGCCGGTGGTGTCGAGGCGACGTCGAGCATGGGCGGGCAGATCATGCCGCCGGTGATGGGTGCGGTGGCCTTCATCATGGCCGAGACCATCGACGTGCCCTACCTGGAGATCTGCAAGGCGGCGGCAATCCCGGCCATCCTGTACTTCATCACCGCGTTCCTGATGGTGCACCTCGAAGCCGGTCGTGCCGGCCTGGTTGGCATACCCAAGGAAGAATGCCCTGACCCCTGGGCCGCGATGCGGCTGCGCTGGTACCTGATCCTGCCGCTGGCGGTGCTGGTCTACCTGCTGTTTGCCGGTTTCACGCCGCTGTTCTCCGGCATGGTCGGGCTGGCGCTCACCGTGGTGCTGATCTTCGGCGCGGCGCTGGCGAAGAACTTCGGCAGCCGGCCGCTGCAG
>ENA-ORBV01002857-ORBV01002857.1-microbial-mat-metagenome-genome-assembly--contig:-NODE-2857-length-35702-cov-8.941867_pt1 | contig 35702 bp, 27 predicted proteins | sample MGYA00237777_ERZ505514 | MGnify/ENA primary metagenome ERZ505514 (study PRJEB26160, sample SAMN06269048) | microbial mat metagenome | isolation source: Oligotrophic lake microbial mat | place... | reverse complement strand
CCCATCTGGCGGTGGTTCTGGTGGCAAGCGGGCAGTTCGTGCGCGCGGGCGAGCAGATCGGCCTGATCGGCAGCACCGGCCAGTCCAGCGGTCCGCACCTACACTATCACGTCTGGCGCAGCGATCTGAATCTCAACCCGACGGAGCTAGTGGGCTGCTGAGGGCCAATGCAAAATGCAAAATGCAAAATGCAAAATGCAAAATCAGATGGAGGTGCCTATAGGTCTTCTTTAGCAGGCCATCGCATCAGAACGCGGAGAACGGGCTCCGATTTGCGCTCGTTAGCCTCCACCTATCCCAGGTTTCAGTCACACCCAAAGCAGCCCGGCCTTCCTGCTCGGTTTTTGCATTTTGCATTTTGCATTCATTTGCGCTCACCCCTGAATCGTGCGCTGAAACATGCTCAGGGCAAGCCAGGTGCAGAGGCCGGCGAAGAGCAAGATCACGGCCACGCTCAGGGCGATGGGCAGGGTGGGGGCGGCGCCGAATGCGAAGACCCGCACGCTGTCGATCAGGTAGGTGGTAGGGTTGAGCAGCACGATCACGCGCATCCAGCCCGGCAGCACAGCCAGGGGATAGAGCGCGTTCGAGGCGAAGAGCAGCGGCAGGTTGAAGAGGAAGATCATACCGTGGTAGCCAGCGATCGAGCGCGACACCGTGGCCACGGCCAGGGCCAGCCCGCTGAAGCCAATCGCGAACAGGGCCAGCAACACCAGAGCCACCAGCCAGCCTAGCGGGTTCAGACTCAGCCGTGCGCCCATCAGCACGCCCACCACCAGCATGATCGCGGCCTGCACCATAGCCTTTGTTGCCGTGCTCGTGGCGCTGCCTAGCAGGATGCTCAGGCGCGGGATCGGCGCGGCCAGATACTCCTTGAGCACGCCGCGCAGCCGCTCGTCCAGCAGCACCATCCCACCGCCAACGGCGCCGCCCAAAGCGCTCAGGGCAACGATGCCGGGCAGGATATACGACATATAGTCGCGCCCGTCTACGTCGGCGACCAGGCCGCGCATACCCACCCCAAAGAGCACCACCCACAGTACCGACTGGAGCGCCAGCCCGATCAGCTCCTCCTGGCTGCGGAGGAACTTGGTCATATGCTTGTTCCAGATCACATAGGTCGCATACATCGCAGCATCCTCTAGAGCGGTGGGCAGAACAGGTGCGCCTGACCTTAGCCTGTGGCCCGCATTGCCATGCGCGTCCGCTTTGCGCTTTGCGCTCAAACGCTTTGCGCTTCGCTCTAATCGCGCAGCGCTCGCCCTGTGTACGACAAGAACAGATCGCCTAAGCTCGGGCGGGCGACAGTCACATCCTCCACCCGAAAGCCGTTACCGCTCGCGGCGCCCAGAATATCCACCAGGCGCCGGCTCCCACTGTCCACATACACGAGCACCAGCTCGCCGTCGGCCTCGGCCTCCACGCGGCTCACGAAGGGCAGGGCGGCCACGCTTTGTACAAAGTGGCCCGGCTCCCCCTGGCCGCGCACGCGGATCACATCGGCGCCCATGCTCTCCACCAGCCGCTGCGGCTCGCCCTCGGCCACCAGGCGCCCCTTGTCCACGATGCCCACGTGGCTGGCGAGCGCCTCGGCCTCGTCCATGTAGTGCGTGGTGAGCAGCAGGGTCAGGCCGCGGCTGCGGTTCAGCTCGCGGATGTAGCTCCAGATCCCGACGCGGTTCTGCGGGTCGAGGCCCTGCGTGGGCTCATCGAGAAACAGTACGGCGGGGTCGGTCATCAGGCCGCGTGCTAGCTCCAGGCGCCGCTTCATGCCGCCCGAGTAGGTGCCCACGCGCCGGTCGATCGCATCGCCCAGCTGCACAAGCTCCACCAGCTCGGCGATGCGGCTGCGGCGCTGCGCGGTCGGCTGCCGGTAAAGCCGCCCGTGGATGTCGAGCACCTCGCGGCCGCTCAGATCCCGGTCGAGTACGATCTCCTGAAACGTGACACCGATCTTGGCGCGCACCTTGTCGGGGGCGCGTAGCAGATCGTGACCGGCCACGCGCGCCTCGCCCGCAGTGGGCCGCGTGAGCGTGGTGAGCATATTGATCGTCGTGGTTTTGCCCGCGCCGTTTGGCCCAAGCATGGCGTAGATGCTGCCAGCGGGCACGCTTAGGTCGATCCCGTCGACCGCCGTTAGCTCGCCAAAGCGCTTCACGAGGCCCCGCGCCTCGATCGCATACTCCGTCATCATCACTCTTTCCAGTCAGGAAGGCTCAGCGCTCCCCATTGTACCGCACTTCGTGGCGCGCCCCGGCTCCAGCGACGAATCGTAAGGGCGCCCACAATGGGCGCCCCTCGTACAGCCACTCGGATGTTGCTCTGGCCCCGGCCCTTAAGCCTCTTCTGGCTGCACGGCCAGGTGGCGCGCGGCGATCTGCTTCAGTAGCCCGAGCAGCACTAGCTTCGCGCTGGAGCGCTCTCTTGAGGTGCAGGGCAGCACCGGCACATCTACCGGCACGCCCAGGCGACGGCGCACATAGGAGACCGGCAGCGCAGTCAGGTCGTCCTGCTTGTTCGCGGCCACCACAAAGGGCGCGTCGGTGATCTCGGCGAAGCGATCCATCAGCCGCCGCGTCTCGGCGAAGTGGCCCGGTCGCGTGCTGTCCACCATCACCACATAGCCCAGGCAGCCGATGCTCAGGTCTTCCCACATAAAGTCGAAGCGCTCCTGGCCAGGCGTGCCAAAAAGGTAGAGCGTCAGCTGCTCGTTGATCGCAATTGTGCCGAAGTCCAGGGCAACGGTGGTCTCCTGCTTCAGCTGCCGCTCTTCGTCGAGCGTCACCGCATAGTCGGTGGAGACTGTCTCGATGTCGCTGAGCGTGCGGATAAGCTGCGTCTTGCCAGCCGAGTAGCTGCCTGTAATGACGATCTTGAGCGTCTGCATCGTGACCGTCCTTCTACAGCCCGTTTACGCGGCGAATGACTGCGTCGAGCAGGCTGCGCCGAACATGTGGCCGTTCGTCTATACACTCCATGGGTGCCATCGTTGCGCCAGCAAAGGCTGCCTCCCGTGTGGCGGCGGGCAGCAGGGGCCTGGCGGGGCGGGGGCGCGGCTGTGGCCGGGTTGGCGGCGGGATCATTATCTCCAGCATACCGATCGCCATCAGTTCGGCCACCGTACGGATCGCTTGCGCATGCGGGATGCCGGCCGTCTCGCAGATGCTGCGCAGATTTGGGTTGCTAGAGACCAGGCTCACTATGCGCCACTGGTTCATGTCCAGGCTCACGCCGCTGTTCGTTCTGATTGGCAGGGGCGACAGCTGCAGACAGGTGTCCAGGCTGATTTTGTGGTATGGCAGCGCGCGGGCAGGGTCGGCGCGGCGGCGCATACCCTCCATCACGATCCAATCGGAGTCGTGGCTGATCCGGTTGGCTCGCTGGGAGACCGCAGGGTCGTGGCGAAAGACAAACGAGGCGTTCTCCCAGAGCAGCATCTGGATCAGCGCCTCCTCCTGGGCCGCGCGCACTGTGCGCCCGGCGCTCAGCAGGGCGGCGTCGATCAGGCACCCCTCGGTGACATACACCACGCCGCGCTCCGCGCCGCTGTTCAGCACCAGCACGCCGCTCTTCGGGCCAAGGCGGAAAATCTGAAATAGATCGCTCAGTGACATATCTTGGAGCGTACCTTCGAGCGCCATAGCTACCTCACTGTGCGAGCAACACGGGGCGGCGCCGATCTCGTTGCCCCCTCCCCTCGTCCCTGGGCGAGGGGGCAGCTAGGATCGACCGCAGCGGCTCGGAGCTTTCAGCACACGCCCTACGCGCAGCTCGCTAGTCGAGCGGGGCGATCTGGTAGACGCACTCTGTGGCGCCCATCGCCGAGCATACGGACTCGTGGCCGAGCATGCGGCGGTCGGTGATCGCGCTCATTGCGCCGATAAACGCGCCCAGCGTAAAGGCGCAGTAGGGCTCGTCGCTGCTCACGCCAGCGCAGCAGGCGCCCTCGGTGATGTGAATCTCATAGCTGCCGTCGGCCTTTGCCTCCACGCTCTGCACCAGGCATAGGCGGGTGCCATCCACGCCAAGGGCGGCGTCCAGCTTCTGGCGGATAGCCTCCGGGTCCTGGCTGAAGCCGCGCAGGCTCAAGGCGTCCACAAGCTCCTGGCCACGCCGGCGACCAGCAGCTACCACCAGGGCACGGCCAGCGTTGTCCTCGGCACCCTGGCGCAGGGAGTGAAAGCAGACCAGACTCATAAGCGGGCCAAGCGTGGGTCGGTTTACATCTGACATTGCTACTGTTCCTGCTTTATACTTGTCTTACAGCACCAGGCCGATGGCCTTGGCGGCGTCGCGGGCCTCGATCCGCACGAGCCCAAGGTTGGCGCCCTGGCGCAGGTTCACCGCAAGCAGGCTCTGGTCGCCGGCCGGCAGCACCATAAAGAGCCCGTTGTCCGCCTTGATGATGGTCTCCTCGGTGGCGCCGATCTTCAGCTCGCCAACGACGCGACGCGTCACACCCATCATGGTTGCGGCTACGGCGCCCACACGATCGGAGTTCACCTCAGCGGACATCTTGGAGACGAGCACGATGCCGTCCATACTCACGGCCGCAACGCCCGACACATCGTTCCCAGCGCTGGATGCGAGCCGGTCAAGGACCGCCGCAATCTGATCCTGTCTCGACATAGCCATGGTGAGCCGTTCCTTTCAGTCGGTTTACACAAGAGCACTACCTGCTGTGCGGCCCTGCCACGACGCTCACAGACAGTTGTTCACCGGCTCAGTATAGGTCGGCGCCTCGCGGACATGGGTAACAAATCCACAACCAGGCCGTGCTCGTTTCATTGCAAGCCGGGGCGCCGGTTATGCGCAGGCGGTATGCTGGAAGCGTATCAGTAAGACTATAGTAGGAGCCGACATGCCTATGAAGCCGTGTCTGGCCCTTGCGTGTATCTGTGGCCTCCTGGTGGCCTTGCTGCTCGTTAGTGGCGCCGCGCCCGCTCTGTTCGTCCCGCACCTCCAGCGCGACCTGATCGGCCTGCTTGCGGTCGCTTTCGGCCTGATCGGCCTGCGCTCTCTGCACGCCCAGGGCGAGGCTCGTGCGGGCGTTGGCGATCACTCGCCCAGCGTGCCCGCGCGTGAGCCCACCGAGATTGCCTCGCTCGTGGCCGCCAACGCCCGCATGAGCGAGGCGCTGCGCCAGCGCCAGCAGCTGCTCGACGACCAGTTGCGCCGCCACGCAGGCCAGCTCGAAAACCTGGCGGGTCAACATACCCTGGAGCTACGGCGCTCACGCGATCTGTTACGGATCGTCTTTGATAATCTGCCCGACGGGCTGCTGCTGCTCCACAGCGATGGCACGCTACTCGCCGCTAATAACTCCTTTTGCCGCTTGATCGTCGGGCGCCTGCCGCGCCAGGTAGTGGGCCAGAGCTACCGCCTGCTCTGGCAAGAGCTCGCGCGCCAGTCCGAGCTTGAGCTTACGTCGCAGGGGCCATCGGAGAGCGGCGCACCGCTCATCCCAGACGAAGGGGTAGCCTTCCACCGCGAGGCGGCCTCGTGGCGCGTCCTTGGCACGGATCTTGTGGGCCAGCAGCGCTGGTACACTGTTAATCGCATCCCTGTCGTAGGGCCGCAGGGCGAGCTCAGCCAGTACCTCGAGTGCTGGAAAGATATCACCCACCAGGAGGAGCTCCAGCGCCGCCTGCTGCTTACCGAGCAGATGACGAGCCTGGGCCGCCTGGCCGCCAGCGTGGCCCACGAGGTCGGGAACCCGCTCCAGAGCGCCATGGGCTGCCTGGAGCTTTGCGGTGAGGACGGCAGCCTGAGCGCGGGTTCGCGCGAGTATCTTGATCTGGCCCTCGGCGAGCTACGGCGCCTGAGCCGCACCATGGACGGCCTGCGCAACCTATATCGGCCGCCGCAAATTAGTTGGGAGCAGGTCGATCTGAACCAGATTGTGCTCCAGGTTGCCCAGTTCACCGGCAGCCAGTTCAATAAATCTCAGGTCTGTCTGGAGCTGGCGCTCGACCCGCAGCTGCCGCCGATCAGTGGCCAGCCCGACGCGCTGCGCCAGGTGTTGCTCAACCTTTTGCTTAACGCCCAGCAGGCCATGCTGGGCGGCGGGACGATCAGCCTGAGCACGCACCAGAAGCCCACCGACCGCGCCTGCCGGGTAGTGGTGCAGGACACAGGCATAGGCATGGGCCCCGAGCAACTGCGCCGCCTGTTCGAGCCGTTCCGCTCGGGCAAGGCCCAGGGCGTTGGACTAGGCCTCTATCTGTGCCGACAGATCATCGAGCAGCACGCAGGCCAGATCGAGGTGACCAGCCAGCCCGGCCAGGGCACGCTGATCACGGTGCTGCTTCCATGGAGCGAGGCGCGGCCTGCGCACAACCACACGTCAGATCATCAGACGATACTGAAGTAACAGGAGATGCTGTGACGAGCGAGACTGCGCAGATTCTGGTGGTAGACGACGAGGCCCTGGTGCGGCGCGTCCTCGGCGACGCCCTGACCCAGACAGGCTACCGGGTACGCAGCGTGGGGAGCGGCGATGCGGCCCTTGCCGCTCTGGCCACCACGTCGGCCGACTTGGTTCTGCTCGACTTGCAGCTTGGCGATAGCGACGGCGTGGAGCTGATGCAGGTGATACGCACGCGCTGGCCTCGTACAGAGGTCATCATCCTCACCGCCCACGGCTCGATGACAAGCGCCATCGCGGCGGTGCGCCATGGCGCGTCCGATTACCTGCTCAAGCCGATCGGCGTGGAGGAGTTACGGGCCAGGGTGAGCGATGTACTGGCGCGCTCCAGGGCGGGCCGCGAGCGGTTAGAGCGCATCCTTACGATGTCCCAGCAGCTCCAGGCCCTGGTTGCCAACGAGGGTCTGGAGCTAACGAACGCCGCCGACGAGCTTGGGCCAGGCCAGCGGGCAGATGTCTATGCCGCAGGGCCGCTGGTGATCGATATAACGCAGCACTTGGTGCGAATGCACGGCGAACAGATCGATCTGACGCCGGCAGAATTCGCCATCCTGCACGCTCTTGCGCGCACCCCTGGCGCTGTGATCACCTGCGCCCAGATTGTGCAGTCGTTTCAAGCGAGTGTGGCCGACGAAGACGAAGCGCGCCAGATGCTGCGCCCGCATATTGTGCGTCTACGGCGCAAGATTGAGCCCGAGCCAAGCAATCCGGCTTATATTCAGTCGGTGCGCGGGATCGGCTACCGCTGGAGCTCCAGCGGCGCGGCCGCTACGAACGGCACCTAGGCTACGGGGTGCGCAAAGGCCGCCGGTACGGCCTCACCAGCCCGCGTAGGCGGGCTTTGCTGCATCTAGCCGCAGCTTCAGCCGCCAGGCACCCGAGCGCCACGGTGGGCTTGACAACCTGTGCGCCTTTCGGCTACACTAGGCGTAGATCATTTGTTCTACTCTAGATAGCCCTGGGGGCAGCACATGGCACGCGACCTGAACAAAGTGCAGCTCACGGGCCGGCTCGGCGCCGACCCGACGCTGCGCTACACTGCCCAAGGCAGCGCGATCATCACGTTCAAGGTGGCCTCGAACCGCAGCTGGCGCACCGCCGCCGGCACGAGCCACGAGGACACCGAGTGGTTCCGCGTGGTCGCCTGGGATCAGCTGGCCGAGCAGTGTCAGCACCTACTTGTGCGTGGCGCCCACATCTATGTCGAGGGCCGCCTCCAGACACGTCAGTGGTCCGACGAGGCCGGCCAACAGCGCAGCTCCACCGAGGTTGTCGCCAGCGAGGTGATCGTGCTGGACGCAGCCGCTGTGCCTAGCCAGGCAGGCTCGGCAGCCCTGCGGCCCGAGCGCCGCAGCCCGCGCGTGCGCCTAGCAGCGCCGCCGCCCGGGCTTGACGACGCCCCACCTGCGGCACCACTCCAGCTCACGGAGGAAGATTTACCGATCTGACGCAAACGCAGACGGTGGACGATAGACGGTGGAAGGTAGAGTCCGGCACCGTCCACTGTCCACCGTCCACCGTCCCGAGTTAACAACTGACAATCAAAAAGCCGTACTAGGCTTTCGCCGGGAAGATCACAATCTTGCGCGTCTCGCCCTCGCCGGCGCTCTCGGTGTAGATCGTCTTATCTTCGCGCAGGGCCAAGTGGACAATCCGACGCTCGTAGGCGGCCATTGGCTCAAGCGTAATGGGGCGGCCAGTTTGGCGAACGCGCTCGGCCATACGGCGCGCAAGGCCCTCGAGCGACTCCTGGCGGCGCTGGCGATAGTTGCCCACGTCCACGACGATCTGCGGCCACTTCTGCACGCGGCGGCTCACAAGCAGGTTGAGCAGAAACTGAAGCGAGCGCAGCGTCTCGCCGCGGCGGCCGATCAGCAGGCCCATAGCCTCCTCGTCGGCGCCCTCGACATGCAGTGTGATCGTCTCCTCGACATCGCCCTTCTGGCCGGGCACGCGCGTTACCACCGGGGTGACATACGCGTGAATATCCATGTGGCCGAGCAGCTCATCCAGGGTGGTGCGTGCGATCCCCTGCACCTCCTCGATGTCGGGGGCGCGGGCAGGGGCCTCGGCCACCTCCTCATCGTCGTCCACGACTGTCACACGGACAAGCGCCTCATCGCCGGTTTCGCCCGCGTCTAGCACCGCGATCGCCACCTCGTCGCGATCCTTCCCGAGCTGCGCGAGCGCCAGCTCGACAGCCTCGGCGACGGTTCGCGCGCTGATCTCGATGCTCTTCATAGCCATCCTTCATCTCGAGCTACGGCCGAAACGAGCTTGCCTGTATCCGCGCCTCGCGTGCTTCAACAAAGTGGACTACCGGCGCTTGCGCGGCTTGCGCAGGTTTAGCTGCGGCTGTCCTTGCGCGCGCGCCGCCTCAATCGCGTCCTGCTCGACACTGGGCATCGTGAGCGCAGCCGCCTCGCCAGCGATCTCTTTCACCTCGGTGAGCGGGCGCATCACGCTCCAGAAGTCGGCGCGGGGTACAGAGCTGGTAGCTACGGCCCCGGAGGCGTCGGCGCTGGCGCCAGCGGGCGCAAAGCTTAGGGCCAGCGTAGCAGGCTTGCCGTCGGGCGGCAGAAACTTCAGATAGTTTGCTAGCGAGCCCCAGCCGGAGGTGAAGTACTGCTGCACAACGCCGACGATGCTGCTCACCACCCAGTAGAGCACCGCGCCCTGGGGGAAGGTGAAGGCGATGTAGCCAAACACCAGCGGCATAAACATCATCATCTGGGTCATAGCCTTCTGCTGCGGGTCCTGGACGCGCGGCGTGGCCATAATGGTCTGCATCAGCTGGAAGAGGATTGAGAGCGTGGGCAGCACCAAGTAGATCACCCCGACGAAGCCGAGCGGCCCGAAGGAAGGCAGCCCGTACTCGATGATCCCAAGTAGCTTCTGCGAGAAGATTGCGGCGATATTCGGGTCTTCGAGCATGCGGGCAGCTGCGGCGCTCAGGTTCACCCGCTGATCGGGCACCATAATATGATACACCGCCTGGTAGACGCCGAAGAAGATCGGGAGCTGCAGCAGCAGCGGGAGGCAGCCGCCCACCGGGTTGATCTTATGCTCCCGGTAGAGCCGCATAGTCTCTTCCTGGAGCTTCTGCTGGTCCTTCCCATGCTTGCGCTGGAGCTCCTTGATCATCGGCTGCAGCGTTTGCATACGCCGGCTGGAGCGGATGGATGTGAGCGTAAGCGGCAAGATGACCAGGCGTGCGGTGATGGTGAAGAGGATAATGCCGAGGGCCACGTTGCCCGTCGTCGACGAGAACCAGATCATGGCCTGCTCGAGCAGGCCGACAAACCAGAACCATATACCGAGCATATGTTTATCCTTTAGTGTTGGGGTTCGGGGCGAGTCTCGCCATCCGCTGTGGCACTTGCCACCAGATGTGGCTCATCGCGCCAGAGCTTTGCCCGCCGAAGCAGCTGCTCCACCGCAGCAGCGATGGCCACGAAGGGCGCCACAAGCAACTCGGGGCCACGGACTACAAAAACGATATCGTAGCCAGGGGTGATCGACGGGATGATCAGGCGGACTGCCTCGCGCACCCGCCGCTTCGCCCGGTTGCGCCGCACCGCAGATCCAAGCTGCTTCGTCACCACAAAGCCACAGCGCGTACGGCGCCGACGCCCTACAACCACATTCAATGTGAGCAGTGGGGCGACATACGTCCGACCTTCGCGCCGCGCGCGCCGGAACTGTTCGGGACGACGCAGGCGGTAAGCGCGCTTCATGATTATAAAAGCTTACAGGTTACAGGCTACAGGCGTGCGCCACATCTGTGGGGCGCAATAGACCTGTAACGCGTAACCTGTAGCCGCTCATCTCCCTAGCGGTGGCCGCGGCGCCCGTCGTCGCGGCGCTCGTCGCTCACGGAGAGCTTATGGCGCCCCTTCATGCGGCGGCGGCGCAGCACCTCGCGGCCATCCTTCGTCTCCATGCGGTAGCGAAAACCGTGCTTGCGCCGGCGCGGAATCCGCTTCGGCTGCCATGTACGCTTTGGCATCTGTCTATCTCCTCAACACTGCTACGCAAATGCGTGCTTGGCAAACCCTACCCATTATACTCGTCGCGTTCCATCGGTGTCAAATGGCGCGTCACCCTGTTGTGTCCAGGGTGACGCGCCATGCGCACGCGTCGCTACAGCTGCGCGCTGCGTCCTTACTCGTCGCGGCCAACCTGCTGCAGCGTGCGCTTGATTGCATCGCGCTGGCGCTGGTCGTCGCGGTTCTCGCCCTCGTCGTCGCTCTCGTCGTCGCGCTTGGCGCCCTTGCGGTCGCGCTTTGGCGCCGCCGTGGCGGGGCTGCCAAACTTCGCCATCAGATCCTCAAGTGTGGCGTCGCCAACGAACTCCTGCTCAACTTCCTCGGTGCTGTAGGTCTCGGGCTGCGAGGGCGTGTTGCGGCGCTCGCGCTGCTGGCGCTCGCGGCGCTCACGCTCACGGTCGCGGCCAGCGCGGGCCTCGGCCGCCGAGGCGAAGCGCGCCGGGCTCGCGGAGGAGCTCTGGCGGGGGGCGCCCGCCGTGTTGGAGCTGTACTCCTCGTTGTCGCCACCCTCGTCGCTCTGGGAGTCGTCGAGGCGCATGGTCAGGCTGATACGCTTGCTCTGCTGGTCGACCTCGATCACCCGCACGGTGACTTTGTCGCCCACCTTCACCATATCTTCAACCTTGTTGACCCGGCTGGTGGAGAGCGCCGAGATGTGCACCAGTCCATCGCGGCCCACGCCGATGTCGACGAAGGCGCCGAACGGCGCGATCCCGCTCACCGTGCCATCGAGGATCTGGCCGGGCTCGAGCTGCTGCATCTTCTGGGTGCGCTGGGCGCGGCGCAGGCTCAGGCTGATCCGGTTACCGTCGGGGTCAACCTCGAGCACCTTAAACTGAAAGCGGTCGCCGACCTTGACGGCGTCCTCGGCCTTCTCGACGCGGCCCTCGGCCAGCTCGCTCACATGGACGAGGCCGTCCTTGCCCACGCCAATGTCGGCGAAGGCACCGAAAGGCGCAAAGCCGGTGATCGTCCCATCTACAACGTCGCCAACCTTGAGCGCGCCCAGCCGGTCCTTGTCCACCTCGGCGCGCTTGGGCTTGCTGCTGCTGCGGCTGCGGCTGCCCTCGCTCTTCTCGCCGCTGCCGGAGCGCATGGTCAGGCTGATCCGGCGCGCGTCGGGATCGACGCTCTTAATCTTGACCTTCACCGTGTCGCCGATGGCGACAATGTCGGACGGGGTATCGATGCGGGTGTCGCTCATCTCCGAGATATGCACGAGGCCGTCGCGGCCCACGCCAATATCCACGAATATGCCATAGAGCGCGATCGAAGTGACGCGGCCATCGAGCTCCATGCCAGCCTGGAGATCCTTGAGCTTGCGCGGGCGAACGCCGCCCTCCTCGGCCACGGGCGTAAAGCTCGCGCCTTTGTCCTCCGCCGCGCCCGCTGCGGTGTCGGCGCTCTGCTCCACCGAGGCTGCGGGCGCCATGGGCGCCACATCATCGGAGGGCACCTGAAGCGCCGGCATGCTTGCAAACTCAGCGTCAGGCGACTCTGCGGTCACAGGCTCGGCGGCGGGCGTCTCATCGGTGCCGGCGGGCGGCGCCACAGGATCAGCCTCGGCGGTCACGGTCACAGGCTCGGCGGCGGGCGTCTCATCGGTGCCGGCGGGCGGCGCCACAGGATCAGCCTCGGCGGTCATGGTCACAGGCTCGGCGGCGGGCGTCTCATCGGTGCCGGCGGGCGGCGCCACAGAATCAGCCTCGGCGGTCACGGGCTCGGCCTCGGGCGCGGTTTCGGTGGTCTCGGCAAGCTCGGCGGTCACGGGCTCGGCCTCGGCGGTCTCAGCGGTCACGGGTGCGGTCTCCTCGGGTATGGGCTCGTTTGCCGCCTCGGCGGCGGCGTCCTGGGCTGCGGTCTCAGGGGTAGGCTGCGCCGCAGCCTCCGCCTTTACCTCCGGCGTGGCAGCTGCGGGCTGATCCACCGGAGCGTCCGCTGCATCGAGCAGCGTGTCAAGCAGCTCGCTCTCAGCAGATTCGTCCCTACGTACCTGATCGGTCATTTCCTGCTTCCCTCCTGGTAAATGGACCTGTTTACATTTGCATCTGGCGGCGCACAGCCTCTACAAGGCCGTCGTCGCTCAGATCTTCAAGCCGATAGTACGCCCCCTTGAGGTGCTCGGCAAGCCGCCGCGAGAGTCCACGCTCGAAGTTCGGGTGCTCGGTGTCGATCACGATCGAGCGCACGGTATGTGAAGCGATCAGCTCGGCGATCTGATAGGCTTCCTGCTGCGGGGGCAGGTTGCTGATCGCCACATTGGCCTGCCCATCGGTCAGCAGCACCATGAGCGGAAGAATCTCGTTGTCTTGGCGCCGCGCCTTCTCAAGTAGCTCAAACGCTGTGAGCATACCGCGTGCCAACGGAGTCTTGCCGCCCGTCGGCATGGTCTGCAGTCGCTTCTGAGCCAGCTCGACGCTGTTCGTAAGCGGCAGCAGCACCCGCGCGTAGTCGCGCTGGAAACTCACAAGGCCCACCCGGTCACGGCGCTGGTAGGCGTCACGCAGGAGCGAGAGCACGGCCGCCTTGGTGGCCTGCATGCGCTCCTCGGCCGCCATGCTCCAGCTTGCGTCTACCACGAAGCAGACAGCATTGCGCGTGCGGCGCACCCGCACCTTCTGGCGCAGGTCGCTTTTGTGGATGAGCACCTTTGGCCGCCGCCGACTCGGCTGCCCAGGCGTAAGGGCGAGCGCATCGCGGCGTGTGCGCTGGTAGATCGCCGCCTCACGCAGCGTGGCATCCAGCGCCAGGTCGGTAACGCGCGCCACGCGCTGGCTCTTGATGTAGCGGCCATGCTTGCGGGTGGTGCGGGTGCGAGTGCGCTTGCCGGCCGCACGACGATGGCGCTTGTCGCCTGCGCCCTCAAGGCGGCGCGTGCGGAACATCTGGTCGGCCTCATACTGTTTGCCGCCGCTGCTCTTCTCGCTGGCCTGGCTCGTATCGGCGCTGCCGGCGCTGCCCACCGGGGTGACGGAGCCACCCCCGTTGCTATCGTCGTCGCCGCCCTCGCCGCGCTCGGTCTGCTCGCCTACGTCACCCTTTTTTTTTACGTCGTCGCTAGAGCCACTCTCGGCGGGCTTGCCGCTGCGCTCGAGGATCTGGCCGACGCGCTGCTCATCGAGCTTAATGTCGGTGAACGGCTGGCGGCGCATGCGGTGCGGCAACGCCAGCTCGGCCGCGATGCGGATATCCTCCACGCCAAGGGCAACCCGGCCACTCCAGGCGGCGTGGGTGCGCGCCGTCTCAAGGATGGTCAGGTCGGCGCGGTGGCCGTCCACACCAAGCTCCAGGCAGAGGCTCGCCACCGCAGCCATATCGCTGCCGTCGATACGCACGGCGGGCAGCAGCTCGCGGGCGGCCACGATGCGGGCGGCAAGCTCGTCCTCGGCGCGCAGCCACTGGGCGATGAAGGCCTGCGGGTCGAGATCATAGGCCATGCGCCGCTCGATCACGGCCACGCGGGAGGCGACATCGTGCAGGCCGACCACCTCCACTGCAAGGCCAAAGCGATCAAGCAGCTGGGGCCGCAGCTCGCCCTCCTCGGGGTTCATGGTGCCCACCAGGATGAAGCGGGCCGGGTGCGAGATGCTCACGCCCTCACGCTCTACGGTATTCACGCCCATGGCCGCCGCGTCGAGCAGCAGATCCACGAGGTGATCATCTAAGAGGTTGACCTCGTCGACATACAGCAGGCCGCGGTTCACCTGGGCCAGCAGGCCCGGCTCGAAGCGGCGTTGGCCCTCGGTGATGGCGTGCTCAAGGTCGAGGGCGCCGACCACGCGATCTTCCGAGGCGGAGACCGGCAGCTCTACCAGGCGTGTGGCCCGATTGGTGGCAGGGAGCGCCTCGCCGCTGATGGCGCGGCTCTGGCAGGTGTTGCAGAGGCCGGCGGGGCGATCCGGGAGGCAGGAGTATGGGCAACCCTCGACAACCACGATTAATGGAAGCAGACGGGCGAGGCCGCGCACTGCGGTAGATTTCGCGGTGCCCTTCTCGCCCCGGATCAGCACGCCGCCCACACGCGAGTTAATCGCATTGAGGATCAGGGCACGCTTCAGGCGCTCCTGGCCGACGATCGCAGTGAATGGATAGACTGGGCGCTGGGACACCGAGGTGCTCATGACAATAAAAATCTTCCGACTCGAGACGAGCCAGAAGCTCTAGCAGCAACGCTACAGGTGAGGGGGGAAGACCAGGGGGTTCTGAAGATCGCTACGACCGACATCGATGACCGCCCGACGTTCGTGATAGATACCTGGTTGCCAACGCATAAACACAGCACAGCAGCCCGCCTCACAACGGGGCGTATTGTCGCACAAAGACCACTAAAAGTCAAATCAGCTTTGTCAGCTCGCTGTCATCACAATGCGGCGCGCAAGCGCGTTGAGGCGTGGTATAAAGTCTGTTAAGAGGGGCTGCGCCTCTGCATTGTAGTGCTGCGCTCGGCGGGCGAACAGCGCGTGCTATAATGATATGCCTGTCCTCGACGCTCATTACCATTACCGTCGTCGGCAGACCCGACTAAGCAAGCCGCCTTGCCCTGGAGCAACAGCTGTGGCCTTCAATCCGATCAACTCACTCTTTGGCGCCTTTAGCCGCGATCTAGGCATCGACCTGGGCACGGCCAACACGCTGGTGCATGTGCGCGGCAAGGGTATCGTGATCAGCGAACCTTCGGTAGTGGCCATCGACGCCAAGACCAAGCAGGTTCACGCCGTGGGCGCCGAGGCGAAGGCGATGGTGGGCAAGACGCCCGCAAATATTATCGCCGTGCGCCCGCTCAAAGACGGTGTGATCGCCGACTTCGACGTTGTCGAGAAGATGCTGGCCTACTTCATCAAGAAGGCGCATGCCTACTCCTCTGTGCGCCTGATGGAGCCGCGCCCACGCGTGGTGGTGGGCGTGCCCTCGGGCGTGACCGAGGTGGAGAAGCGCGCCGCCCGCGACGCCACGCTGAATGCCAAGGCGCGCGCCGCCTATATTGTGGAGGAGCCGATGGCCGCCGCGATCGGGGCCGGGCTGCCGGTAGACGAGCCGATCGGCAGCATGATCGTGGATGTGGGCGGCGGCACGACCGAGGTGGCCGTGATCTCACTCGGCGGGATCGTGATCAACCACTCGATCCGCACCGCCGGCGACGAGATCGACGAGGCGATCGTGCAGTTCGCCCGCCGCGAGTACAACCTGCTGATCGGCGAGCGTATGGCCGAGCGCGCCAAGATCGCCGCCGGCTCGGCCTACCCGCTGGAGGAGGAGATCAAGGTGGTGCTGCGCGGGCGCGATCTGCTCACCGGCCTGCCCAAGGCGGTAGAGGTGAGCTCGGTGGAGATCCGCGACGGCATCTCCGGCCCGGTGAACGCGATTGTGCAGGAGGTGCGGCTCGCCCTGGAGGAGACGCCCCCCGAGTTGGTGGCCGACATTATGGAGCACGGGATCACGCTGGCCGGCGGCGGCTCGCTGCTGCACGGCCTGGACAAGCGCATCGCCGCCGAGACCAGGATGCCCGTGCATATCGCCGAAGACCCGCTCTCGTGTGTGGCCCGCGGCGCCGGCAAGATGGTCGAGGAGTTTGATCGGAACAAGATCTACCAGGATATTCTGACCCGCACGCAGAACAGCAGGCGGGCAAGATTTTAAATGCGCGATCTTCTCGACGACCGCCCGATCAAGCTGCGCCGCGAGCGCTCGGCCACGCCGGCCACCGGCAGGCCATTTGTGGTGGCCATTGTGCTCTGCCTGCTGGCTGGCCTGCTCTTTGCGCTTGATCGCCAGGGCCTGATCACGCCCGCGCGCCAGGCCGCCCAGCAGCTGCTTGTGCCAGTGGCTCAGCGCCTTACCGCCCTGCGCGATGGGGCGGCGGAGCTTGCCACGGCGCCGCGCAGCGAGGATGCCCTGCGCGCCCAGGTTGTCGAGCTTCAGCAGGCCAACGGCGAGCTTCAGGCCGAGCTGCTGCGCCGCGAGCAGGCCCAGGTAGAGAATGTGTTCCTGCGCCAGCAGCTCGAGATCCAGCGCGCTAACCCGTGGACGCTGCTGGGCGCCGAGGTGACGGTGCGCTCCCCCGACGCCGGCCGCCGCGTGCTGACGATCGCGCGCGGCGAGCGCGATGGGGTGCGGCCTGGCATGGCGGTGATCGGGCAGACGCCGGGCAACCCCGCCGCGCTGATCGGCATTGTGGAGACGGTTGGCCCGCGCGCCGCCGAGGTGCTGCTGATCACCGACATCGGCAGCCAGGTGAGCGGCCGCGTGATGCACACGGGCCGCGCCGAGGTGGGCCTGGTGCAGGGCCAGTGGCAGCGCGGCTCCCGCCTGCGGCTTGAGCAGATCAGCCGCGCTACCCCCATCGCCGACGGCGACCCGGTGGTGACGGCGGGGCTGACTGCCGCGCTCAACCTGCCCTTCGACCTCGCCGCCATCCCCGCCGATATCCCGATCGGCAGCGTGGAGCAGGTGAGCAGCGCGGAGCAATATCAGTCGGCCGAGCTGCGGCCATTTGTGGATTCGGACCAGGTGCGCTACGTTTGGGTGATACTCAGTCAAGACGGCTAGAAGAACTGCTGGCCCGCGAGCTAGCGCGCGTGCTCGCCCTCGTTGGCCTGGCGCTCGTCCAGGTGACGCTGCTGACCACGCCGCTCGGCTTTGCAGCCCCCCTGATGCTCGTGCTGGTGGTGAGCCGCACGCTGCTCGGGGTGGGCGCCGCCTTCCCCGACCTCGGCCTGACGCGGGCGCTGCGCTGGGCGCTCTACGGCGGGCTTGCGCTTGATCTGCTCGCCGCTACGCCACTCGGTGCCCACGCGCTCGCCCTGCTGCTCGCAGCCTTCGCCGTGGCCGCCGCTACCCGTCGCATGCGCGTGGAGCGGCTGCTCATCCCCCTGGCAGCAATCGTTGTGGCCGCACCGATCTATGAAATCACCCTGGCGCTGCTCACACAGCCAGGCCCCGTGGAGTGGCGCTCGTACGCCCAGGTGGTGATCCTGCCCGCAACCCTGGCCGCCCTGGTGCTGATGCTGCCGACGTTCTTTGTGCTAAGACGGGTGCTGCGCGGGCAGCTGTAGTGACACGGTGACACGGTGACACGGTGACACGGTGACACGGTGAGCGGGTGACACGGTGACACGGTGACACCTATCGGTGCCGTTAGGTGTCACCTGGTCAAGCAAGCGAAGCGAGCGCCTGTCACCTTGTCACCTTTTCAGGGAAACGCTATGCCACGACTGATCGCCCTGCGCGCACTGCTGCTGCTCGTCGTGGCCGTGATGGTGGGCCGGCTCTACCAGCTTCAGGTGGTGGAGAGCGACCAGCAGCGCTTTGGGAACAGCCCGGAGCAGAGCTACAGCCGCTCGATCACCGTGCCGCCGCGCCGGGGCGAGATCTTCGCCGCCGATGGGAAGACTTTGCTTGCCGAGAGCGTGCCGATCTACAACCTGGCCGTGATTCCCGGCCGCCTGCCGCCGCGCGCGGCCGACCCGCTGCGCCGCGCCGAGATCCTTGCGCGCATCAGCCAGGTGGCCGGGCTCACCAGCACGCTCACGCTCTCGCCTACCAGCGCGCTTGCGGGCAGCCCCGAGCTGCGCCGTGGCCTTACGCGCTTTGGTCCGCTGCCAAGCCTGGTTGCTGGGCAGCCGCTCACGGTGACGGTGCCGCCCGCCGAGACGCTGGACGCTCTACAGCTGACGCGCAGCTACAGCGATGTGCTGGGCCTGCTCAACCCGATCGAGGGGCTGATCGAGCGCGAGATTGTGCGTGGCTACCAGTCGGTAGTGGTCAAGGAGGGCATCTCGTCGGATCTGGCCCTGGCCATCCGCGAGAACAGCAACTACCTGCCTGGTGTATTGGTGGTGGAGGGCTACAGGCGGCGCTACCCGGCCAGCGCGGCGGCGCCCTCGTTCTCGCATCTGCTGGGCTACATCGGGCGCGTGTCGGAGTGCGAGCTGGTGGCCGAGAACCCGGCCAGCTCCTGGCTGACCAGCCTGGCCGATCTGGTGAGCCATGCGCCGGTGTGTGGGCTGATCCCCAAGCGGATCGAGCCCGCCAGCATCGGCCTGCCGCCCTACCAAGTGGACGACCGGATCGGCAAGGATGGGCTGGAGGCCGCCTATGAGGCCGAGCTGCGCGGCCGTATGGGTATCCAGTCGCTGCTGGTAGACGCGCTCAATCGCCCCGTGAGCGCCCCGGAGATCCTGCGCCCTGTGGAGAACGGCGCGAACCTGGTGCTCACACTAGATGTGGGCTTCCAGAACGAGACGGCGCGCATCCTCCAGGGCTGGATCGACGAGGCCGAGCGCCGCCGCCTGGTTGCCAAAGATCAGTATAAGCGCGACTACAAGCCGATCGTTGCCGGCTCCGCTGTGGTGATCGACCCGCGCGACGGCCGCGTGCTGGCGATGATCTCGCTGCCCAGCTACGATAACAACATCTGGGTTGACCCCACGCGCTCCGCCGAGCTCCAGGCGCTGCTGGCGCCCCAGGACCCCAAGGCTTTGGAGGAACTGCTGCGGCTTGCGCCACTTACCAACCGCGCCATCGCAGGGCAGTACCCGCCTGGCTCCACGCTGAAGCAGTTCGTGGGCGCGGCGGCGCTGCAGCAGGGCGTGATCGGGATCGAGTCTAAGCTGCGCGACCCTGGTGTGCTCCAGCTGATCCAGCGCGATGGCAGCCTCTTCGAGCTGCCCAACTCGGTGCGCACCCGCGACAACGGCGAGCTGACGGTGGCCGACGCGATGCGGATCTCCTCGAACGTCTTCTTCGCCTCGATAGCGGGCGGCAACGACGAGGCCACCAACCTGGACGAAAAGGCCCTGCGCGTGAACGGGCTCGGCATCGATAGGCTGGTGGAGGGGCTAGAGTGGTTCCATCTGGGGCGAATCACCGGGGTGGACATCGCGGGCGAGGCGCCAGGGCTGGTGCCCACGCAGACCTGGAAGGCCCAGGCGAAGCGCGAGGTCTGGACCACCGGCGACACCTACAACACGGCGATCGGCCAGGGCGATATGCAGGTGACACCGCTACAGCTGGCCGTGGCGGCAGGCGGCATCGCGACGGACGGCATGGTCTACCGCCCGCATGTGGTTGCCTCGGTAGTGGATGGCGCGGGCGAGCTGCTGCGGAAGATCCAGCCGGAGCTGCTGAGCAAGGTGCCGGTGGAGCTGCAATACCTTCAGGCGATCCGAACGGGCATGCGCACTTCGATCACGGATGGGCTGAATATGGCCGCGAAGGACGAGTGCGCGGGGCTGAGCATCGCCGGCAAGACGGGGACGGCCGAGTTTGGGCCGCTGATCCAGCGCGCCGACGGGCGGCTAGTGCGCCAGAGCCACGCCTGGTTTGTAGGCTACGCGCCCTACGACAACCCGCAGGTGGTGGTGGCGGTGCTGCTGGAGGGCGCGGGCGACCTGGGCGACGGCTCCTCGACCATGGCCGTCCCGGCGGTGACGCAGATTATGCAGGCGTACTTCAAGACGGCGCCGCCCGCCGACGCGCCCTCCATATGCCCCGTGCTGCCGGTGGCGCCGAGCGTGGCGCCCGCGCCACCTGTGGTGGGAATTCAGCCCTAACGGCGCTCTGGCCGTCCCTATGCTATAATTGCCTAATCTTTTCACGTTCAAAGCAGGCACATGGGCATGAGCGACCTGATCAGCATCAAGGGCGGCCGCGAGGGCCTGTGGATGCGGCTGGACGACACAGCGGAGTGGGCGGCGCTGCTGGCGCAGCTCGAGCGGCAGCTGCTACAAAATCGTAGCTTCTTTACGGGGGCGAAGTTGACGCTGGATGTAGGCGACCGAGCCATGAGCGCTGTGCAGCTGGGCGAGATGCTGGGCCTGATGCAGCAGCATGGGGTGGCCGCCGAGGCGCTGAGCGCCAACGCCCGCGAGAGCCGCAACGCCGCCCGCGCCGCCGGGCTCACGGCCCGACCACTGCCACGCTACCCCGATGCGGCCCCTGGCAGCCCCGGCGTCGCCAACGAGAGCGAGGCGCTGCTGATTACCCGCACGGTGCGCTCGGGCCAGGTGGTGCGCCACAGCGGCCATCTCACCCTGATCGGCGACGTGAACCCCGGCGGCGAGCTGATCGCCGGCGGCAGTATTCTGGTCTGGGGTCGCCTGAAGGGCTTTGTCCACGCCGGGGCCTTGGGAAACGCCGAGGCGCTTGTCTGCGCGATCGAGCTGCGGCCGACTCAGCTGCGGATCGCGGATCAGATCGCAACGGCGCCCAAGTCGGGCGGCCCGCTCTCGCCAGAGGTGGCGCGCATCGACGGCGGCCAGATTGTGGTGGAGCCCTGGGAAGCACTGAAGAGGTAGCGTCTGGACCACGAAGGGCGCGAAGGGTTGCGAAGGGCGCGAACGCGAAGGGGCGTCTGGACCACGAAGGGCGCGAAGGGTTGCGAAGGGCGCGAACGCGAAGGGCGCGAAACGGCTGGGTTTGTTACGGAGAACGACATGGGGCGCGTGATCACGATTACATCGGGCAAGGGCGGCGTGGGTAAGACGACGACCACCGCGAACCTCGGCACCGCCCTCGCAATGCGCGGTGGCCGTGTGGCTGTGGTAGACGCCGACATTGGCCTGCGGAACCTCGATGTGGTGATGGGCCTGGAGAACCGCATCGTGTATGATCTTGTCGATGTGGTGGAGGGCCGCGCCCGCCTGCGCCAGGCGCTGATCAAGGATAAGCGCCTGCCCGAGCTCTGCCTGCTGCCCGCCGCGCAGACCCGCGACAAAGACGCGGTGAGCCCCGAGCAGATGATCGAGCTGACCAATCAGCTGCGCAGCGAGTTCGACTTTGTGCTGATCGATAGCCCCGCCGGGATCGAGGGCGGCTTTCGCAATGCCATCGCCGGCGCCGACGAGGTGGTGATCGTGACCACGCCCGAGGTCTCCGCCGTGCGCGACGCGGACCGGATTGTGGGTCTGGTGGAGGCTGCCGAGAAGGGCCCTGCCAGCCTGATCGTCAACCGGATCAAGCCGAAGCTGGTGAATCGCGGCGAGATGCTGTCGGTGGAGGATGTGCTGGAGCTGCTGGCGATCACGCTGGTGGGCATCGTGCCCGACGACGAGACGATCGTTATCTCCACGAACCGTGGCGAGGCCGCTGTGTACGACCCGAACTCGCAGGCTGGCCGCGCCTTCCTCGATATTGCCCGGCGCCTCAATGGCGAAGAGGTGCCCTTCCCTGTGCTCCAGGAGAATCAGGGCGTGCTGGAGCGCTTTTTCGGCATCTTCGGGCGGCGCCGCTCGTAGCGAAAGGAGCCCGCTATGGGCTTTCTCGACAGTCTGTTCGGGACACGCCGCGAGCGCAGCTCGACGGTTGCGAAGGAGCGCCTGGCCAGGGTGCTGGTGGACGACCGCTATAAGCTGACCCCCGAGATGAAAGAGCAGATGAAGCGCGATATTGCCGAGGTGCTCTCACGCTACCTGCCCTCGGTGGACCCCGACCAGATCGAGGTGGCGATCCTGCGGGGTGAGCTGAGCGATACGCTGAAGGCCGATATCCCGCTGCGGCGCAGCACGGAGTAGACGGTGGACGGTGGACGGTGGACGGTAGACGGTAGACGGTAGACGGTATCGGACAAACAGCGCAGCCAACTCCTGCGGGCCACCGTCTACTGTCCATCGTCCACCGTCTAGCTCAACGCGGTATAATGTGGCGGCGTGGGTTGGCGTAGGCCGACTCAGACGCCGCTTTTTGGTCTGTGCGGCAGGGTCGCCGCAGCGGAGTGGCTATGGTCCCCGAGCAAAAACTGATTCGTTTCTCGTCGCGCTTCAAGCTGGTAAGCGTGGCGATTGTGGTGGCGCTCACGATCTGGCTGCTGCTGGCGGTGGCGCATGTGCTGACGCCATTTGTGGCGGCGATTATCACGGCGTACCTGTTCAACCCGCTGGTGACGTGGCTGCAGCGCCGCACGCGCCTGGGCCGTGCGCTCTGGATCGCGGTGATCTATGTGCTGGCCTTTCTGACGCTGTACGGCCTGGGCACCTGGACCGGGCCGCTGATCGCGCAGCAGTCACGCGATCTGGCCGCCGCCGCGCCCGAGGTGGCGAGCCGCATCCAGAGCTTCTTTCGCGGGCGCGAGCAGGTTGAGCTGGGCGGGATCGGCTTCGACCTGGCGCCTCTGGAGGCGCAGCTGATCGCCACGGTGAGCGACCTGGGCGCACGCCTGAGCCAGAGCGTGCCCCAGCTGGTCTTCTCGGCCCTGGAGACAGTGATCTACCTGCTGGTCTATCTGATTATCACGTTCTACCTGCTGCTCCAGGCCGGGCAGCTCAAGCAGTGGGCCACGAGGCTGATCCCGTCGCCCTACCGGGCCGAGATCGGCGCCCTCGGTGCGCAGATCGACGGCGTGTTCAGCGCCTATATTCGCGGCCAGCTGCTGCTGATTGTGATCATGTCGGTGCTGCTCTATATCCCGCTCAGCATCCTGCGCGTGCCCTCCGCGCTGGTGATCGCGGTGGCCTCCGGCACCCTAGAGATCCTGCCGATCATCGGGCCCTGGACGGCAGCGGGGATCGCGATGGTAGCCGCGCTGTTTCAGCAGAACGTGCCCTTCGGCCTGTCGAGCGTTGGCCTCGCCGCCCTGCTTGGGATCATCTACTTCGTGCTGCGCCAGATCGAAGACCATTTTATTATCCCGAATGTGATGGGCTCGCTGGTGCGGCTGCATCCGGCGGTAGTGATCTTCTCTATTCTGGCTGGCGGCGCGCTGCTCGGCGCGTTTGGGCTATTTATCGCGATCCCTGTGGCCGCCGTGATCCGCATCCTGCTCGGCTTTGTCTACCGTAAGCTTACCGACAGGCCCGAGCTGCCCCCGCCGCTCCCGCCCGCGCCCGTGCCAGCTACGGCGTAGGCGCAGGCAAGCGCGCGTGCCGCGACAGATTAGAGAGTACCCTATGCTTCAGTTTTCGCACGACCCCGACGCGGGCACGCTATATGTCTATTTTGCCGAGCTGGAGGCGGGGCAGGCGGTGGATACGCTGGAGTACCCGGCCCACCTGCTGCTCGACGCCGCCGGCCGGATCTTCGGCCTGCGCCTGGATCTCGACGATGAGCTGACGCTCTCGAGTCTGGAGCTGGCCCTTGATGGCGACTACGAGCGCCTAAAGATGGACACGGGCCATCTGACCTTGCGCATTTCCAACGAGGCCCCGGCCCGCGTTGTGGCGCTGGCCGATACCGCCATCCTCGACCTCGACGGCGACGAGACGGTGCTTGGCGTGGAGCTGCTGGTGCCCGCCGAGCTGCGCACGCCTGAGGCGCTGGAGCGCCTGGCACCGCTGATGATCACGCTCGACGAGCTGCCCGAGGGCGGCGAGGGGCCTGCGGTGTTTGATGTCTCTGAGGAGGACGGTAGACGGTGGACGGAGGACGGGGAGGAAGAGGGCGACAAGGAGACAGAAGGAGCAGACAAGGAGACAAGGAGACAAGGAGACAAGGAGACGGAGGACGATGGCCAGGAAGCTGGCGACAACCCTGAAGAGGCGAAGCTAGAGGCGGCAGCGTCTACCGTCCAGCGTCTACCGTCTGCTGTCCCACCGTCCACCGTCCACCGTCCACCGTCCACCGTCGTCCGCTCCGGCTTCGTCGCCCTGGTGGGCAAGCCGAATGTGGGCAAGAGCACGCTGCTGAACGCGCTGCTGGGGCAGAAGGTGGCGATCGTGTCGCCGCGCCCGCAGACGACGCGGGTGCCGATGCGGGGCATCCTCAGCCGCGCCGACGCCCAGATCGTGTTTGTAGATACGCCGGGCATCCACCAGCCGAACCACGCGCTCGGTCGCCTGATGGTGGACCTGGCGGAGAAGACGCTGCCCAACGCCGACGTGATCGGCTTTATGGTGGACATCAGTACGCCGCCGAGCCAGCTGGACAGGCGCATCGCGGCGCAGGTGCAGCGGGCCAGAGGCCGCAAGCTGCTGATCTTGAACAAGGTGGACATCCGCCCACGTGGCGTGGGCACCTACCTGAATGCGTATCGCGAGCTGGGCAGCTGGGAGCAGGAGCTGGCGATCTCGGCGCGCAGGGGGCTGGGGCTGGAGACGCTGCTGGAGGAGATTGTGGCGCGGCTGCCCGAGGGGCCGGCGCTCTACCCCGAGGATCAGATCACCGACCAGAGCGAGCAGCAGCTGGCGGCCGAGTTCGTGCGCGAGAAGGTGCTGTATCACACCGAGCACGAGGTGCCACACGCGGTGGCCGTGGAGGTGGAGGAGTGGGAGCAGCGCGAGAAGCTGACCTACATCCGTATGACGATCAATGTGGAGCGGGACGGCCAGAAGGTGATCGTGATCGGGGCGGGCGGCCTGATGCTGAAGAAGATTGGCAGCGCGGCCCGCTTTGAGATCGAGCGCATGCTTGGCGGCCCGGTCTTCCTGGAGCTGTGGGTGAAGGTGCGCCCGAACTGGCGCGACGACGCCTCGTCGCTGGGCTGGCTCGGCTACCGCGCAAAGGATTGGAAGTAGTCAGGCAGCGCGCAACAAACCTGGCGCGCGGATCGTACCTAAGTGGTGATGATGCTACCTGTACCCAAAGCTGGCGGGAGCCCTATGGCCGAGGAGATACTCTGCCCGAGCTGCCACAAGCCAAATGTGCGCCGCGCCAAGTTCTGCGCCTACTGCCGCGCCGACATGGTGTTAAATAACGATGCGCCCAAAGACGAGCGGCGCTATGTGATCACGCGCGTGATCAAGGCTGGCGGCCAGGGCGCGGTGTACGAGGGCATCGACGAGAGTGGCAAGGTCTACGCCATCAAGGAGATGCTCGACAAGTTCACCGACCCGAAGGAGCAGGCCGAGGCTGTCGCGCGCTTTGACGACGAGGCGGAGCTGCTCCAGGGTCTGACACACCCGCGCATTCCCCGTGTCTACAGCCACTTCACCGATAATCACGCGGCCTACAATCGCCCGCCGGACGAGACGCGCCACTATCTGACGATGGACTTCATCCGGGGCGAGGATCTGGAGCAGATCGCCGAGCGTGAGGGCAAGCTGGACGAGCGGCGTGTGCTGGAGTGGGCCGATCAGATCTGCGACGTGCTGGACTATCTGCACGACCAGGGGCTGATCTACCGCGATATGAAGCCCTCGAACGTGATGATCGAGCGCGGTGGCGGCGTGAAGGTGGTGGACTTCGGGATCGCCAAGCTGTTCAAGCCCACCGAGCGCGGCACGCAGATCGGCACGCCTGGCTACGCGCCCCCGGAGCAGTACCAGGGCCTCGCCACGCCTCAGTCCGATGTGTACGCCCTTGGCGCCACCATGCACCACTTGCTCACCGGCCTGGACCCGACCGAGCGCAAGCCGTTCGACTTCCCGCCGGTGCGCAGTGCGAACCTGGCAGTCTCGCAGCGCACCAGCGATGCGATCGCGAAGGCGGTGCAGTTCAAGCTGGATGATCGCTTCGCCGATATTGGCGAGTTCTGGGACGCGCTGATCCCTGGCCGCGTCGCCCCGGCCGGCCAGGTGCGCGTGGCGCCTGCCACACAGCGCATCCAGCAGCCCGCAGCGGCACAAGTGGCCACGTCGCCCGTGGTGGTGAGCACACCGGCGCCCGCCGCGCCGCGCCCGCAGCCGGCCCCGACGCGCCCCGCTGCGACGCAGCCGACGCCCGCCCAGCCGGCCCCGCTGCGCCCCGCGCCGCCAAAGGTGCAGCCGCGCCAACGCGGTTTCTTCGCCACGCTTGGGGCGATCATCGGCACGGTCGTGCGCTGGACGCTCACGCTGGCGCTGATGTGCGCGCTCGGCCTGGGCGTGTTTGTGTTCACGCAGCGGCCGGCTTGGGCCGAGCCCTACATCGGCGCGGTGCTGGGCCTGCTGCCCGAGGGTGCGCCGGGCGCGCCCACGCCCACCCCGCGGCTTACGTCACAGCCTGTGACTTACGAGCTTCAAGTCACGATGCCGGTCGGCTCGGACACAGCGGCGCTGCGGCAGGCCTTCCTAGAGGCTTTTGCTGCTCAGGCGAGAGGCGAGTTCGGCCCGAACACACAGGTGGCGATGAACCGCCCGCCCGCTTACATCGCCGGGCAGCCTGTCCTCGTCTCAGAGACAAACGGCCAGGCCGTCTACACGGTTCGCATGCAGGGATATGTCTTCGCGCCGTAGCGCTGGTTCTGCCCCACAGCTCCCGAGACGCCCGAGCCCTTTGGACCACGAACGGCGCGAAGGGCTGCGAACCACCGCGAACCCGCCACGCCCGTGCGGATGCGTGCCGCTCACGCAGCCCTGCACGGTTTCGCGTTCGCGTCGTTCGCCGTCCTTCGTGCTCCAAACGCCCGTTCGCGATCCAGACGGTTTGGGGTACGTCACGCACCCGTCTACACGTTCAAGGCCCCGCTCCCGCACTGCGAGAGCGGGGCCTCGTGATCTCAGGCTGGCGCCGCGCCTACAGCTCGATGCTGAGGCGCACGTCGCCCTCGCGGCGGTTGTAGTCGGTGGCCCGGTCGCTGCCGGGGCCGCCACTGAACAGGTCGGCGCCGCTGCCGCCCGTGAGCGTGTCGTCGCCGCTCTCGCCGAAGAGCACATCGCCGCCGCTGCCGCCGTCGAGGCTGTCGTTGCCGTCGCCGCCGCTCAGCAGGTCGCCGCCGTTGCCGCCGATCAGGCTGTCGGCGCCCCCCTGGCCGTTCACAACGTCGTCGCCGTTGCCGCCGTCGGCGCTGTCGTCGCCGCCCCCGGCGATGATCAGGTCGTTGCCGTTGCCGCCGCAGATCAGGTCGCCGAGGTTGCCGCCGCGCAGTACGTCGTTGCCACCGAGGCCGAAGATCACGTTGATCTGGCTCCTGTTGCCGACGATCACGTTGGCCTGGTTCGTGCCTGCGCCCACGCGCACGGTGAGCGTGGCCGTCGCCCCGCCCGCATCGGTCACGGTAAGCGTGACCGTGCCGGTCTGCACCTGATTGCTGCTCGCCACCGTGAAGATCACCTCACGGCTGTCGCCGCTGCCGCCTACGCTGGCGCCGATCAGCGGGTTCGTGCTGCTCGTGGTCACGCTCAGGTCGCCCGCCGCCGTCTCACTGTCGCCCACGGCGACCCGGAAGCTGCCGCTGGCGACGTTGCCCGCCACGCAGGCGCCCGTGCCGGCTAGCTGGGCGATGCTCGGCCCGTCGTTGACCGGGGTGACGGTCACGTTCACGGTGGCGGTGGTGGTGCCGCCATTGCCGTCACTCACCGTGTAGGTGAAGCTATCGGCGCCGTTGAAGTTGGCGTTGGGCGTGTATTGCACGCCGCCCGCCACGATCGCCACGCTGCCGCTCGCGCCCTGGGTTACGGCGCTAACGGTAAGCGTGTCGCCGTCCACGTCGCTGTCGTTGGCGAGCACGTTCACCGTCACCGCCGTGTCCTCGGCGGTGGTGGCCGTGTCGTTGTTCGCCACCGGCGCGTCGTTCACCGGGGTGACGGTGACGTTCACGGTGGCGGTGGCGGTGCCGCCATTACCGTCGCTCACCGTGTAGGTGAAGCTGTCGGCGCCGTTGAAGTTGGCGTTGGGCGTGTACTGCACGCCGCCCGCCACAATCGCCACGCTGCCGCTCGCGCCCTGGGTTACGGCGCTGACGGTAAGCGTGTCGCCGTCCAGGTCGCTGTCGTTCGTCAGCACGCTCACTGTCACCGCCGTGTCCTCGGCGGTGGTGGCCGTGTCGTTGTTCGCCACCGGCGCGTCGTTCACGGCGATCACCGTGATCGTCACTGTGGCGACCTGCGAGCTGGCGCTGCCGTCGCTCGCCGTGTAGGTGAAGCCGTCCACGCCGTTGAAGTTGGCGTTGGGCGTGTAGGTGAACGAGCCGTCCGGGTTAAAGACCAGCGTGCCGTTGGCGGGCGTGCTCGCCAGCGTCGCCGTGAGGCTGGCGCTGTCCGCGTCGCTGTCGTTGGCAAGCACGTTGCCGCTCACCGCCGTGTCCTCGGCGGTGGTGAAGCTGTCGTCCACCGCCACAGGGGCGTCGTTCACCGCCGCACCCACGAATGTGAGCGTGCCGTTTGCGGTGAACTCGCCGTCGCTGAGGCTCAGGGCCGTAGTGGCGGTGCCGTTGAAGTTGGCCGCAGGCGTGAAGACCAGGCCGACGAGGGCGGCGTTAAGCGTGGCGGTTGTGCCGCTGGCCGTGTACTCGCCTGGGTTCGCGCCCGCCACAAGGCCCGTGCCGCTCAGGGCGCCCGCCGAGGCGGGGCTGAGCGTCAGGGACAGGGTGAGCGGGCCGCCCTCGAAGTCGATGGCGCCGATGCCGAAGCTGCGCGCCGTGTCCTCGGTGTAGCTGGTGGTGGCGTTCAGCGGCAGCACAGGCACGGTGGCCGAGGTCAGGGTGCCGCTCACCTCGTTGGCCGTGAGCACGAACAGCTGGCCGTTGCGCTCCAGCAGCTTGATGCCCTCGGGGTTGTTGCCGGTGCGCAGCAGGGCGAAGGCGAGGGGCGCCGTGGGCGTGCTGATGTCCACGAAAGCCACGGCGTTGGCCCGCTCCAGGCTTACGGCGACGATGGTGCGCCCGCCCACGGTGGCGACATCCAGCATCTCTGGCTCGGTGGCGGCGCGGTTGCTGCGGCTGTCGGGGTAGAGGCCGTAGCGGTTCGCAAGGGCGCTCAGCTGGTCGCCCGCGTCGGCCACGAGGGCGCCGGTGGCGGCGTTGAAGATGCTGAGCGTGCGCCCGCCGCGCACCGAGTTGGACCCGGCGGCGTTGCGCGTGTCGCCTTCGTCGGCGGTGACGAGGTAGCGCACCCCGCCGATCTCGACCGCCCGCACCCCGTCCGGCTCGCGGAAGGCAACCACGCTGTTCACGGGGTTGTAGCCGCCGCTGGTGGAGGTGTCGCCTGTGAAGTTCACCTGGCCAAGCCCGAAGACGGCGCTGGCGGGCAGCGTGGCCGGCAGGGCGCCAGCCAGATCCAGGCGGGCGATGGCGTTGTTCTCCTGGAGCGTCACGTACACCGTCTGGCTGTCGGCGGCGAAGCCGATGCTCTCGGGCTCGATCGTACCGGGTGTGTTGGAGACCGGCGCGCCGATCGCGTCGCCGTGGGTGCGACCGCTGCTGATGCCGGGGATGCCGGCGAGATCGGGCAGCTCTACGATGCTCACGCTGATGCTGGATGAGCTGGCGGGATCGAAGCCGCTGACATCGAGCACGCCGATCGCGCCGGCGCCGCCGTCGTCGCTGATGCTCACCTGCTCGGCCTCGATCGCGATCACGGCCTTGCCGCCGTCCGGCGCGAACTCTACCGAGTCGGGCTGGCGGCCAATGCTCGTCTGCGCGAGCAGCGCGCCATCCGAGAGGCGGAAGATCAGGACGCTGCCGGTGCGAACGGGCGCCGAGCTGCCCGTCACAGCCACGAACAGATCCTTCGTGGGGTGGATGGCAACCGAGGTGAGGCCGGCCAGCTCGGGGATCTTCACGCGCTGGATCAGCTTGATGTTGAGCAGATCGCTGGTGTCGAGGATGTCCACGCTGCCATCAAGGGCGTTGGAGAGCACGGCGCGGTCGCCACGCACACTCACGATCTCTGCGCCGTTCGCACCCAGGCCTGTGTCGTAGGTGGCGATGGCGGCGAGGGCGGGGGCCGTGTTCGGCACGGTGAGGCTCAGGCCCACGAGCACCGGGTCGTGGTCCGAGGTACGGAAAGCGTTCGGCTCGAAGAGCGCGTCCTGGGCGGGCAGCTTGAATGAGGTGTCGTAGTCGAGCAGGTCGGGCTCGTCGGCGTTGATGTGCCACTCAGTTGCACCCGTGACCTGGGGCGTCATGCTGGCGCTGGCGAGGGCGTGGTCGAGGTAGCCGAACTGGCCGTTGAAGACGTAGGAGTAGGCGAAGGGGCCAAGGAACTGGAGGATCAGGTTGCTGTAGTCGTCGCTGGTGCCGAGGCTGTCGTCGGGGCCTGCGAGGATCTCGCTGATCGGGTCTTCCTTGGCGTAGGCGTTCAGGTCGCCAACGATCAGGAAGTCCTTGTCGCCCCCGAAGGCCGGATTAGTATCGAGCCACTTCACAAGGGCGTTAGCGGCCTTGGCGCGGGTCTGGTTGCAGTTCCCCTGGCCGTCGCCCGTGTCGGGGTCGCCCACGTCGGTGCAGGCGGAGCCCTTCGACTTGAGGTGGGCCACCGCCACGGTGAAGGTGGCGCCGGTGGCGTTCTCACGGAAGGTCTGGGCGAGCACGGGGCGATTCTTGGTGTCGAGGAAGTTCGGGTCGTCGGTCGAGTCCAGCACCTGGAAGGTGCCGACAGGCGTCATCTTGCCAGGCTTGTAGATCAGGCCGACCTTGATCGCGTCGGTGCCGATGGTGCCGGTCTCGATGAAGGCGTAGGGGCCGACACCGGGGATGGCGTTGAGGCCGGCGACGATGTTCTGGAGCGGCTCGACGTTGGGGGTGTTCTCCAACTCGATCAGGCCGAGCACATCGGCGTTGATGCCCTGGATGGCTGCGAGCAGCTTGGTGCGCTGGCGCGAAAACTCGTCCGGCTGATCCGAGTCGGCGCCACGGCACTCCTGGTTCTGGCCGGGGCTACAGCTGTTGTCGAGCGCATTGCCGGTGGGGTAGTCGAGGGTGAGGAAGTAGTTAAGCGTGTTGAAGGCGCCAACCTTCAGGCGACCACCGACGCTCGCGGGCGCCGCCGGGCGCGGGTTGTTGGCGATGTATGTGGCGGGGCCGGTGGGCTGGATGCGGTAGAGGCTGAAGTCGAAGCTGAGCACGCCCACCGTGTTCTGCAGCTGGTCGCCGCCACGGAAGCGGTTGCTCAGGGTGAAGTCGGCGCCGTTGGGGTGGCGGGCGGGGTCGGGGTTCTGGCTGCCGCGCCCGTCGTCGAGCGTGATCCGGCTCAGACTGTTGGCCAGGGTGCGGGCGTTCGCCGCTGCACCGGGCGCATCCACAGCTGTGCCCGTGAAGGGGCGCGGCTCGCCAGCGAGCGGCAGGGCCAGAACCAGCTCGCCGAAGCGGTCGAAGTTGAAATACTCGCTGATCTGGAGCGCCTGAGGGAAGCGCACCAGCATGCCCTCGAACTGCTCCAGGTAGGTGGCGCTGGGGACGGGCAGGCTCACATCAACCGAGGCCACGATCCCGCTGCCGCAGCTCACGACGCTGGCCGCCGGCACGACAGCGCTATTGCTGTCCGCACCGTTGAGCGCGGTCATGTTGAAGCGCTCGCGGGCGAAACCGGTGACGCGCACCAGCTGGCCAGCGCTCACCAGGTTGGCGCTGCTGCCGGTGAAGACGAAGATGCCGTCGGAGGTGGCGCTGTTACCGTCGCCGCTGGCGTCCTGGAGGTAGAAGCCCTGAAGCGCGGCGCCCGTCTCGAAGTCGCCTACCACCACGCCCTGGGTGGTGACGTTGCCGGTGATCGCGGCGCTGTTGCCGCTGCCCTGGATCGCGTAGATCGGGGTGAACGGCTGCTCGCAGACCGGCACCACGACCGCGTCGTTGTCGGCGATGACGATGGTAGCGCTGGCGGAGCCGCCCACCGTGTAGCCGGTGCCGGCGACAACCGTGAGGATCACCGTCTCGGCACCCTCTGGGGCGGCATCGTCCACCGGGGTCACGGTGAGCGTGGCGGAGGCAGCGCCAGCGGGGATCTCGATGCTGGTCGGCAGCGCGGGGGCGTAGTCGTCGGGGGCGAGGGCGCTACCGCCGGCGCTCAGATTCACGCTGAGGGCGACGGCGGTAGCGCCGCTGCGGCTCACGGTGAAGGTGCCGGCGTCCGGTCCAGCCTCGGCGGCGGCCGCGTCGGTGGCGGCCACAGTGACGGTAGGCGTGGTGGGGTCGCTCGGCGTGCCGCTCACAGCGATGTCGTCGACGCCGACCCACTCGTCGTTACCGACGGCGTTGGCGGTGATCACGCGCACCTGGACGAGCGGCTGATTATTGGCGGCGGCGGGCAGCACCGCGCTGACCGCATTGGTCTGGGTGGCCAGGCTGGGGCCGCTGGTGGCGTCGGCCACGAAGCCGGCCGGCACGTTGGTAAAGTTGCCGCTGCTGCCCACGCGGAACTGAAGCGCCACCGGCTGGATGGCGTTGTCTGCGGAGCCGTCGAGGTCGCGCAGGGTGTAGGTGACGCTGATATTCTGGAAGCTGCTCGTGTTCAGGTAGAAGAGGACGTAGGGCGCATCGGCGGTGCCAGAGCCGTTCAGGGCGATGCTGGGGTTTGCGATGCCGTCGAACTCGGCCACACCGCCCGTGCTGAGGGTGTTGGGATTGGCCTGGTTGGCGATTACATCGAGGTCGTTCGCATCCACGCTGACGGCGAGCAGCGTCTGGGGATCGGCGCCAGTGGCCGAGGTGAGGCTCTGGCCGAGGTAGCCCTCGACGCCAGCAACGCCGGCCCAGCTATCGTTGACGGTGATCACGGCGGGGTTGGACCAGCTCTGGCTGAACGGCAAAGACTGGGCCACGTTGTCGGCGCGGGCGGGTGTAGCCGACCCGACGATGGACACGAGCACGGCGAGCAGCAGCGCGCCGATACCCGTTAGGCGCGCGAAGCGCCCACGGCTGTGAGACAAGCTCATGGTTTCCCTTCAATTCTCTAGAGACCACTGTGCTAGACGCAGCGCAACGCGCGGCGCTGCTGTATGCGCCGAACGCCTGGGCGACAGGGGGATGACGCACGGGATCGTCGGGGGCTCCCGTGAGTGGCTACAATGGTGTCTACGCTGTTCGCGAAAACTATACCAGCAGATTGTTAAGACTCGTAGGATGTGCGCGTGACAGAGTGTTTATTTGTGGCGCAGAGAAGATTTTACAGTACAAATCCTCGGTAGTAGATAGCTTTGGCGGCTGGGCCTCGCTGGCCGCTCTGCTATCGGTGCGCGCGGCGCGCGGCGCGCTACACAACGGAGCGATGTCAGCCTCCCGGTCGGCACCCCCCCCCGCGAGCCACCACCCTTGACAGGATCGGCGCCCCTTGCTACACTGCGGTATATACCACACTAGGCGAGACCGCATGATCATCGACAAGGACAGCGCGACGCCGTTCTACCTGCAGCTCAAGTGGCTGATCGAGCGTCAGGTTGTCAGCGGAGCCCTGCCGCCACACAGCCGCATCCCCTCGGAGCGCGAGCTGAGCGAGCAGTATCGGATCAGCCGCATGACGGCCCGCCACGCGCTGCTTGAGCTCACCAGAGAGGGCCGGGTCTACAGCAGCGTGGGCAAGGGCACCTTTGTGGCCGAGCCCAAGATCAGCCAGAACTTGCAGTCGCTCACGAGCTTCAGCGAGGAGATGCGCGCACGCGGCCTGCGCCCCGCCGCGCGCGTGCTGCGCCGCGAGCTCTGCCCCGCCGACGCCGAGGTTGCCGCCGGGCTGCGGGTGGCCGCCGAGACCGCCGTGCTGTGCGTAGAGCGCCTGCGCCTCGCCGACGATGCCCCAATAGCGATTGAGCGCGCCCACTTCTGCTTCCAGGGCATGGATGAGCTGGCCCGCCTGCCGATCAACGGCTCGCTCTACGAGCTGCTGCGCGAGCGCTTCCAGCTTGTGCCCACCGCCGCGATCCAAGAGTTCGAGGCCCGGCTCGCCACGCCGATCGAGCAGGAGCTGTTGCATGTTGGCGCAGGCGCCCCCGTGCTAACGATCACCCGCACCACGTTCGACGGCGCCCAGCGCCCGTTTGAGTTTGTCCAGGCGATCTATCGGGCAGACCGCTACCGCTTTGTGGCCCGGCTAGTGCGCGAGGGGGAGCGATGAGCAACGATATGCGCGATCTCGTCGGCCAGAGCCTAATGCTCAGCTTCGACGGCCCCGTGCTGACGCCCGCGCTCGCCGCGCTGCTGGAGCGCACGCGCGCCTGCGGTGTGATCCTTTTTGCGCGCAACATCGTGAGCCCCGCCCAGCTGCACACGCTCTGCGCCAGCTTGCAGGCCCAGGCCGCCGCCCTCGGGCTGCCGCCCCTGCTGATCGCCATCGACCAGGAGGGCGGCACGGTGAGCCGCCTGCCCGCGCCGTTCGTGGTGCCGCCAAGCCCACAGGCCCAGGCCGCCAGCGGCGACCCCGGCGCTGCCTACGAGGCCGCGCGCATCACCGCGCTCCAGCTGCGCGCCCACGGCGTGAACCTGAACTTTGCGCCCACGCTGGATGTAAGCCTGAACCCGAGCAACCCCGTGATCGGGATTCGCGGCTTTGGCCCCGACGCAGCGCTTGTGAGCCGCTGCGGCGTGGCGGCGCTGCGCGGCTACCGCGAGGCTGGCGTGATCGCCACGGTGAAGCACTTCCCCGGCCACGGCGACACCGCCATCGACTCGCACCTCGGCCTGCCGGTCGTGGCGCACGGCCTGGAGCGGCTGGAGCAGGTGGAGTTGGCGCCGTTCCACGCGGCTTTTGCGGCGGGCGCGCCCGCCCTGATGGTGGCACATGTGGTTTTTAGCGCATTGGACGCGCGGCCGGCCACGCTCTCGCCCGCCGTGCTGCGCGGCCTGCTGCGTGAGCGCATGGGCTACGACGGCCTGGTCTTTACCGACGCCCTCGACATGGGCGCCATCGCCGAGCGCTACGGCGCGCCCGAGGCGGCGCTGCTCGCCAAAGCCGCCGGCGCCGACATCGTGCTGCCCCTTGGCGACGACGCTGGACAAATCGCGGTTGCCGAGGCGCTGCTGGCAGCCCTCGCCGCCGGCCAGCTCGCCGCCGCCGACTTCGTGGCGACCCGGCGCCGCCTGGAGCGCCTGCGCGCCGACTACCAGCTTGACCTGCCGCCACCCCTGACGCCGCGTGCTCCAGCGCTGGAGCACGCGGCCCTCGCCCTGGCCCGGCGCGGGCTTACGCGGCGCGACCCGCGCGGGCTGCTGCCGCTCCCCGCAAACACGCGGCTCGTGGTGATCGACTGCCTGCTGCCGCGCTTCAACAACGCAGAGGATGCGGCCTCGCGCTCCGAGCTGCTCCAGGGCCTGCTGGCCGAGGCCTTCCCGGCGGCGCGCTACCACGCCCTGCCGCCCGACGCGCCCGAGTCCGCATGGACGGAAGCCGTGACACTGGCCGCGGACGCTGAGACGGTGCTGCTCATCACGCGGAACGCCTGCTTCATCGAGCGGCAGGCGCGCCTCGGCACGGAGCTTGCGGCACAGGCGGCGCCCCTGATCCATCTGGCCGCACGCAGCCCCCACGACGTGGAGCACCTGCCCGCCGCCGCCGCCCTGCAATGCTACGGCGACCCGCCCGTCTCGCTGCGGGCAGCCGTCGAGGCGCTGACGACCGACGACCGACGACCGACGACCGACGCCTGACGACCGACGCCTGACGACGGTCCTCCGTTCTCCGTCCACCGTCCTCCGTCCACTGTCCACCGTCCACCGTCCTCCGTCCTCCGTCCTC
>ENA-ORBV01002854-ORBV01002854.1-microbial-mat-metagenome-genome-assembly--contig:-NODE-2854-length-35731-cov-9.600213_pt1 | contig 35731 bp, 32 predicted proteins | sample MGYA00237777_ERZ505514 | MGnify/ENA primary metagenome ERZ505514 (study PRJEB26160, sample SAMN06269048) | microbial mat metagenome | isolation source: Oligotrophic lake microbial mat | place... | reverse complement strand
CCTTGTCAAACAGTGCAAGGATCAGCGCGTCTTTTTGCGCTACGCTAAGCACCGACAGGTCTGGTCGTTCATCCATGGCCTGAAGTATCTAGGATTCTTCAAAAAAGTACAATCCGTCGGTGCTGAATAGTTACGAAGATTCTTGGGTAGTTCCGTTCAATGGACCCCCGCCTGCGCGGGGGTGACGGCGGTCAGCGGACGACGGCCCAGCCTTTGCCCAAGGCGTATTTCTTCACCGCCTTCTCGTCGAACTCGAAGCCCAGCCCGGCGCCCTTGTGCAGGATCAGGTCGCCGTCCTTGTGCGCAAGCTGGCGGTTGACCAGCCGGCGGAAGTTGAGCACCTGGTCGTCCATGAAGAACTCCACGTAGCGCGCGTTGGGTGTGGCGGCCACCAGCGGCGCGTGCAGGTCGTGGAACCAGTGCGGGCAGACGGTGACGCCGTAGCCCGCGGCCATGGCGGCGATGCGGCGCCATTCGCTGATGCCACCGCACACCGCGGCGTCGGTCTGCAGGATCTCCGCGCCGCCCTTGTCGAGCAGCTCCTTGTGATACCAGCGGCCGTAGCCGATCTCGCCGGTGGCGACGATGACAGGCGTGCGTTCCGCCAGCCGCGCATGCAGGTCCACCTCGTCGGGGCTGAACGGCTCCTCGATCCAGTAGGGGGAGTACGGCTCGTAGCGTTCCATGTAAGTCAGCGCGGTCGGCAGGTCGTTCCACGCGTTGTTCGCATCGAGCATGAGCTGCACGTACGGCCCGATCGCCTCGCGCGCGGCCTTGATGCGGGCTTCTTCCTCGCGCGGCGACAGCTTGCCGACCTTCATCTTGACGGCCTTGAAGCCGGCCTTGGCGTAGCGGGCCATTTCCTGGCCGAGCATCTTCGGCGTCTTGCCGGCGAGGTAGTAGCCGCCGGAGGCGTAGGCCGGGACGCGGTCTTTCGCGACGGCACCGAGGAAATGGTGCAGCGGCAGCTTCACACTGCGGGCGTTCAGATCCCACAGCGCGGTGTCGAGGATGGAGAGCGCGCGCATCACGCTGCCCGCGCGGCCCTGCAGCAGCGACTCCGAGTACAGGTCCTGCCACAGGCCTTCCACGCGCAGGCTTTCCTGCCCGATCAGTTTAGGCGCGAGCAGTTCCTCGACGGCGATCCCGGCGATACGCCCGCCGGCGGAACCGACGTAACAGAAGCCGATGCCCTCGACGCCCGCAGTCGAGCGAACCTTGACCAGGCAGTAATCGCGCGCGGAGACGGTGCGCGTGGCGAAGGACGTGACCTGGTCGAGCGGGATGCGCGCGACGCAGACGGAAACGGACTGGATGTTAGGCATGGCGGCCTCCGTTGAACGCTAGATCAGCCGAGGTTGTCGAGGACAACCTTGGTGAACGCCTTGGTGCCGAGTTCGCCACCGAGGTCCTTGGTGCGGGTGGCGGGCACCTGCAACGCCTTGTCCACGGCCGCTTCGATCGCGTTCGCGGCCTTCATCAGGGCATCGTTCTTGTGCCGCACCGACATCCATTCGAACATCATGACGGCGGACAGGATCAGCGAGGTCGGGTTGGCCTTGTCCTGGCCCGCAATGTCGGGCGCAGAGCCGTGCTGCGCCTGCGCGACGCACAGGTTGTCGCCCGCGTTGGTCGAGCCGGCGAGGCCCAGGCTGCCGGAGATTTCCGAAGCCTCGTCGGACAGGATGTCGCCGAACATGTTACCGGTGACGATGACGTCGAACTGCGACGGGTCGCGCACCAGCAGTGCGGCCATGGCGTCGACGATCTTCTCGTCGAGCTCGACGTCGGGGAAGTCCTTGGCCACCTTGCGCACTTCGCGCAGGAACAGGCCGTCGGAGATGATGAGCACGTTCGCCTTGTGCACGGCCGTCACTTTCTTGCGGCGGCCCCGCGCGCATTCGAAGGCGCGGCGCGCGATGCGCTCGCAGCACTTCGCCGTCACCCGGCGCACTGCAAGCGCCATGTCTTCGGTGGGCATGAACTCGCCGATGCCCATGTACATGTTGCGGTCGGCGTAGAAGCCTTCCGTGCATTCACGGAAGATCACGAGGTCCACGGGCATGCCGGTGCGGCCCACGCCCATGCGCGACTTGGCCGGGCGGATGTTGGCATAGAGGTCGAGCTTCACGCGGAACTCGCCGGAGGGATTGAGTCCGCCCTGGTCGCGCGGCGGGTAGTGCAGGTGCGACACCGGGCCGAGGATGACGCCGGCGCATTTTCGCGCGGTTTCCAGGATGCGCGCGGGCAGGGTGGTGCCTTCCTTCGCGAGTGTCGCCTCACCCATCTCGTCGTGCACCCATTCGAGGCCGAGCTTGAATTTGGCGTTAGCGCGGTCGAGGACCGCGAGCGTGGACTGGGTGATTTCGGCGCCGATGCCGTCGCCGGGGAGAACGAGGATTTTCATGGGGGTCCTTGAATAGAGAACGCAGAGAGTAACAAAGATGACGATCCTCGCGCGCCGCCACCGCGGCGCGGCGGCGGGCGGGAAGCCGGGTCGGCCGCGCCTACTCGCCCCGGATACCCTGCGTCTTGATGACCTCGCTCCAGCGCGCGATCTCGGCCTTCACGAACTGCGCGAACTCCGCCGGGGTGCCGCCGCGCGACACGAAGCCGAGCGTGACGAAGCGTTGCTGCATGTCCGCGCTCTTGAGGATGCGGCCGATCTCGCTGTTGAGGCGGTCGACGATGGCCGCCGGCACTTTCGCCGGCCCGACGATGCCGAACCAGTTGGTCACCTCGAAGTTGGGCAGTCCGGACTCGTTGATCGTCGGCACGTCGGGTAGTTGCGCATTGCGCTCGCGCGCCGCGATGCCGAGTGGACGCAGCTTGCCGGTCGCCATCAGCGGCGTGTACGAACCGAGCGCCACGAAGGAGGCCGAGACCTGGTTGCCGATCAGCGACGTGAGGGCCACGTTCGCGCCCTGGTAGGGGATGTGCACCAGGTCGGTCCTGGTGCGCACTTTGAAATACTCCATCGACAGGTGCGTGATCGCGCCGGTGCCCGAGGAGCCGTAGTTGATCTGCCCGGGCTTGGCACGGGCCAGCGCGATGAACTCCTGCACGTTCTTGGCCGGGAGCGTGGGATTGACGACCAGCACCATCGGCGACACCGCCATCAGCGTGATGAAGGAGAAATCCTTCAGCGGGTCGTAGAGCGGCTTGGCCGTGAGCGAGGGGTTGATCGCGTTCGGCCCCGGGTTCGCGAGCAGCAGCGTGTAGCCGTCGGGCGCGGCCTTGGCCACGGTATCGGCGCCGATGGCGCCGCCCGCGCCGCCGCGGTTATCCACGATCACCTGCTGGCCCAGCGGCTCGGAAAGGCGCTGCGCCATCACGCGCGCGATGATGTCGTTGGCGCCGCCGGGGGCGAAGGGCACCACCAGGCGCACCGGCTTGGTGGGGAAGTACTGGGCCTGCGCGACGCCCGCAGTGAGGGTCGCGCCGGCGGCGGTCAACCATTTGAGGCAACGGAAACGGCGGGCGATGGCGGGCATGCGGAACTCCTCCTGGAACGGGCAGTGCTGGATGCACATGCGGGCGCGGCGGCAGGCGCGAAGGCGCGGACCGGGCCCGGATTGCATTTTGCAGGGACAAGAGATACACCATGCGGCCGGATCAAGCCACTACCGGCTTTTTCATCGCTGCGCGGATGGCCGTCGTCACCCGCATCCCCTTACCGGAGGAGCCGTATGAGCAAGACGCAAGGTTTGCAGGTCATGGCCACCGCCACAGCGGACGATTACCGGCGGGATCCGACCCGCTGGGGCACCCCGGAAATCGCGGCGCATTTCCCCGGCTTCCAGCACCTGGACGTGCGCACCCACGGCGCGACGATCCGTCTGCGCCACGGCGGCTCCGGCCCGCCGCTGCTGCTGGTGCACGGCAATCCGCAGAACCACACCTGCTGGTACAGGATCGCGGCGAAGCTTGCCAAGCACTACCACGTGATCCTGCCCGACCTGCGCGGCTACGGCGACAGCTCGCTGCCCGACGCGGGCCCGGACAACATTAACTTCAGCTTCCGCGCCATGTCCGAGGACCTGCTCGACATCATGGACGGGTTGGGCTACGAAAAATTCCGCGTGGCCGGGCACGACCGCGGCGCGCGCACGGTGCACCGCCTGTGCAAGGACCATCCGGAGCGCGTTCACAAGGTGGCGCTGATGGACATCGCGCCCAACCACTACGTATGGACGCATTTCACCAAGGCGTGGGTGGTGGGCACCTGGCACTGGTCCTTCATGGCGCAGCCGGAACCCTTTCCCGAGCGCATGATCAGCGCGGTGCCGGCGGAGTTCTTCCTCAAAAGCCGCATGGTGATCCGCGGCGGCACGGGTCTGGGCTTCCTGTCCGACGGCGCGCTGGCCGAATACGTGCGCTGCTACACGCTGAAGACGATCTCCGGCTCCTGCCGCGATTACCGCGCCACGGCGACCAGCGATTCCGTGATGGACGCGGCGGACAACGACAAGAAGCTCGACATGCCGCTGCTGCTGCTGTGGGGTGCGCGCGGGCATTCGCCCGAGCGGTCGAAGGAGTTCCTCGACATCTGGCAGCAGTACGCGACCAACATCGTGACCTCGGAGCCGCTGCCCTGCGGGCACTACATGCAGGAAGAAATGCCGGACGAGATCTACAACCATTACGTGAAGTTTTTCGCCGGGTAACGCCGCGGCGCACCACGGCCGGCTGGGCAGCGGCCGAGGCGCTAGAATCGTTGCTCGACTCACCCTTCGCCGGGCCGCTCATCATGTCGCCTTTCCATCTCGCTTTCCCCGTGCACGATCTCGCCGCCGCGCGCCGCTTCTACGGCGGGCTGCTGGGTTGCCCCGAGGGCCGTTCGGACGCGGAGTGGATCGACTTCGATTTTTACGGCCACCAGATCGTGGCCTACCTCGCGCCGGAGGAGGCCGCCAAGGCCGGCACCCGGGAAGTGGACGACGATTCCGTGCCGGTGCGCCACTTCGGGCTGGTGCTGCCTATGCAGGACTGGGAAGCCTTGCGCGACCGGCTGGTGGCGGCGGGCACGCGGTTCATCATCGAACCGCAGTTACGCTTCGTGGGAACCATCGGCGAGCAAGCGAGTCTATTTTTTCTCGACCCGTCCGGAAACGCGCTCGAATTCAAGGCGTTCAAGGAGCCGGCCCGCCTGTTCGCCACCGAATAAGGCGGGTTGGCGGTTCGGCGGGGAGCCCGTATCATGCTCCCCGGGCATACCACCCCTGCAGGCAAACCCACTAAAAGCATCAAGGAGGAGGAGACATGAACCAGCTATTGAAAGCGCTCGTACTGGCTGCCGGGACTCTGCTGGCCGCCAGCGGATTTGCGCAGGAGAAAATCAATCTCTCCATCGCCACCGGCGGCACCGGAGGGGTGTATTACCCGCTGGGCGGCGGCATGGCCAATGTGTTTTCCAAGGAAATCCCGGGCATGCAGGCCACCGCCGAAGTCACCGGCGGCTCGGTCGACAACATGCGCCTGATCGGCACCGGCAAGCCCTATATCGCGCTGACCCAGGTCGACGCCGCGCTGGACGCGCTGGATGGCACGGGCAAGTTCACCGGCACCAAGATTCCGGTGCGGACCATGATGGTGCTGTACACCAACCTGATGCACGCGGTGACCGTCGAGGGCACGGGGATCAACACGATCAACGACCTCAAGGGCAAACGCGTGTCCACCGGCTCGCCTGGCAGCGCCACGGAGGTGTTCGCTTTCCGTGTCCTCGAGGCCGCCGGCCTCGATCCCCAGAAGGACATGAAGATCGAGCGGCTGGGCGCTTCGGAGTCGGCCAACGCGATGAAGGACAAAAAAATCGACGCCTTCTTCTTCGTCGTCGGCCTGCCGACCTCGGCGGTGACGGATCTGGCAGCGACGCCGGGCATCAAGATCAAGTTCCTCGACCACGCCAATTTGCTGCCGGCCATGGTCAAGAAGCACGGCAACATCTACATCGCCGATGTGATTCCGAAGACGACCTATCCCGGCATGACGGCGGACAACCAGGCGACCGCCGTCACCAACCTGCTGGTGGCGAACGCCAACATGAGCGAGCAGACGGTCTACAACATCGTCAAGACGGTCTTCGACAAGCGTCCCGACCTGATCGCCGTGCACAAGGTGGCCATGGACATCAAGCTCGAAAACCAGAAGCCCGGCAACTCGCCCGTGCCGTGGCATCCGGGCGCGGTCCGGTATTACAAGGAAAAAGGGCTGAAGTTCTGACCCGGAATGCGCGCTGCATCCCCGTCCGCAACGGACGGGGATTTTTTTGTACGGCTCGCGCGGTCCGAAGCGCGTGCGGGGCGTGCTAGCATGAATCCGACGCGGGTCTGACGGAGGGGGCAGTGGCGACAGAGGCGAACGGCAAGGCCGCACAGGACGACACGATCGTCAGCAGCGAAGGGCTGAAGAAGGCGGAAGAATTCATCGAGGCGGAAGAAGGCGCGATGAACCGCTACACGGGCGCGCTGGCGGTGTTCCTGACGGCGTGCGCCGTGGTGATGTCGCTGTTTCACCTCTACGCCGCGGTCGAGATCGTGCCCGCCTACCGGCTGCGCCCGGCGCACGTCGCGTTCGCCCTGGTGCTGGTGTTCCTGCTGTTCCCGGCCCTGCCGCGCTTCCGCGACCGCCTGATGTGGTGGGACGTCATTTTCGCCCTCGCGTCGATCACGGTCATCGGCTACATCGTCTATTGGGGCGACCTGCTCGGCGATCGCGCCACCGTGCCGACCGTGACCGATCAGGTGGTGGGCATCACGCTGATCGCCCTGATTCTGGAGGGCAATCGCCGCAGTTCGACGTGGATATTGCCGTTCATCGTCAGCCTGTTTCTGGCCTACGCACTGTTCGGTTCCTATCTGCCGCCGCCGTGGACGCACAAGGACTATGAAATCGGGCGGCTGGTCGGCGCGCTGTACATGACGCTGGAAGGGATCTTCGGCGTCGCTATCGACGTGTCGTCCACGCTCATCATTCTGTTCACGATTTTTGGCGCGTTCCTGCAGTTTTCCGGCGCCGGAAAATTTTTCATCGATTTCTCGTTCGCGGCCATGGGCGGCAAGCCTTCCAGCGCGGGGCGCGCGGTGGTCCTGGGCTCGTTCCTGCTCGGCGGGCCGTCGGGGTCCGGCGTGGCGACGACGGTGACGCTCGGTTCGGTCGCCTACCCGTTGCTCGCCAAGTCCGGCTACGACAAGGAATCGGCGGGCGGGCTGCTGGCCGCGGGCGGACTGGGGGCGATCCTCTCGCCGCCGGTGCTGGGCGCGGCGGCCTTCCTGATCGCGGAATTTCTCAGGATCTCGTATCTGGACGTGATCCTGATGGCCACGATCCCGACCATTCTGTTTTATCTGGCGATCTTCCTGATGGTGGAAATCGACGCGCGCAAGTTCGGCATGAAAACCATCACGCTCGAGAAGCAGCAGCGCGCGGGCGCACTGGCGGTGCGCTACTGGTTCCATTTCGTGTCGCTGGTGGCGATCGTCGTGTTCATGCTGATGGGTTATTCGCCGGTGCTGTCGGTGTTCTACGCCACGCTCGTCACCGCCGTGCTGTCGTTCTTGCGCAGCGATTCGGCGCTCATTTCTTACGACTGGTTTCGGGGGCGGCAACCGTGGCTCAGCGGTTTCTGGAATTCCGGTCTGATCAAGGCCCTGCAGGGCGGTTCGCTCAGCGTGCTGACCGTCGCGATGACCTGCGCCGCGGCCGGCATCATCGTCGGCGTCGTGACTCTGACCGGGCTCGGGCTCAAGTTCAGTTCCATCGTGCTCGACTACGCGGACTCGGGCGCGCACGGGCTGGTCAGCCTTTGGACGGCGCTGGGCGCGGCGAACACGCCCGCGTTGCTGCACGACATGAAGTTGCTGCTCACCGCCGTCTTTACCTCGCTGATCGTGTGGATCGTCGGTCTCGCCGTGCCCGTGACGGCTTCCTACATCATCTGTGCCGTGATCGCGGCGCCGGCCATGATCAAGCTCGGCGTGCCGGACTTTGCCGCGCATATGTTCATTTTCTATTACGCGGTGCTGTCGGAGGTTTCCCCGCCGACCGCATTGTCCCCGTTCGCGGCGGCAGCGATCACGGGCGGCGGCCCGTACCGCACGACCCTGCAATGCTGGAAGTACACCGCGCCGGCGTTTCTCGTCCCCTTCATGTTCGTGCTGGATCCGGCGGGTGTTGGCTTGCTGCTCGACGGTTCTTTCAAGAACCTGGCGAACGCCAACTGGCTGTCGATCGCGCAGGTGACGGCAACCGCGGCGCTCGGCATCGCGGCGCTCGCCGGGGGGCTGCAGGGGTGGTTGTTCGTCAAGACCACGGTGATAGAACGCTGGATGCTGATCGCCGCCGGCTTGCTGCTGGTGTATCCGAGTGCCGTATCGGATGTCGCCGGGGTCGGCCTGATGGTCGTCGTCGTGGTGCTGCAGAAGCTGCGGAAAGCGCCCTCTCATGCAGCCGTCGGCGGTGCCTGACGGCTTTGCGGCCTGGTCGGAACGGGGTCGTGCACCGGGCGCGGGCGGCGAGTACCACGCCCGGCTCGCCACGCCGTTCGCCGTGCTGGGCATCCGCACGCTCGGCGAGCGTGTCGACGAGATCCGCTACCTCCCGGTGGGCGCCGCCACGCTGGCGCCCGTCAACCGCACGGCCGAACGGATGTGTCGCGAGATCGAGCGCTACCTCGACGATCCGGCGCGGCGCTTCACCATCTCCTTCACCTACACCGGCACCCCTTTCCAGGTGGGGGTCTGGCAGGCGATCCACGGCATTCCGCGCGGCCGCGTGCTGACCTACAGCGCGGTCGCGAAGCAGCTCTCGACCGGTCCGCGCGCGGTCGGCAATGCCTGCGGCGCCAATCGTCTGCCGCTGGTAATTCCCTGCCACCGTGTCGTCGCCGCCGGCGGCGTCGGCGGATTCATGGGCGTCGCCAAGGGCGCGCCCATCGACATCAAGCGCTGGCTGCTGCGGCACGAAGGCGTCGTGCCGGTCATGGGTGATGGGTGATGGGTGATGGGTAATGCCAGAAAACCCCCGGGTTCTGACCCATCACGCATCACCCATTCCCCATCACCGCTGCTGGACGAGTTCTGTGACGCGCTGTGGCTGGAGGACGGGCTCGCGCGCACGACGCTCGCGAGCTACCGCAGCGATCTCGCCGCCTTCGGCGCGTGGCTCGCGCCACGGGGGCGCTGCCTGCTGACGGCCGAACGCGCCGACCTGCTCGATTACCTGGCCTGGCGCGTGGGCGGTCGCGCGCGCGCGGCCACCACCAGCCGGCTGCTGTCCTCCGCGAAGCGTTTCTATCCGTGGGCGCTGCGGCAGGGCAAGCTCAAGGCCGACCCCACGCTCAACATCGATGCCCCCAAGCGCGCGAAGCCGCTGCCCAAGACCCTGACCGAGGCCGACGTGGAAAGCCTGCTGGCCGCGCCGGACGTCGCGGAGGCGCGCGGGCTGCGCGACCGGGCGATGCTCGAGACGATCTACGCGAGCGGGCTGCGGGTATCGGAACTGGTCGGGTTGAAGCTCGCGCAGGTCTCGCACGACATGGGTGTGGTGCGGGTGATGGGCAAGGGCGCCAAGGAGCGGCTGGTGCCGCTCGGTGAGGAAGCGCTGGCGTGGCTCAAGCGCTACCTCGCGGAGGCGCGGCCGCCGCTGGGGGCTGGCAATGGCGCGGCGGGGGACGCGGTGTTCATCACACGGCGCGGCGGGGCGATGACGCGCCAGCAGTTCTGGAACCTGGTGAAGCGCTATGCCGCCAAGGCCGGCATCCGCCAGCCGATCTCGCCGCACACGCTGCGCCATGCCTTCGCCACCCACCTGCTGAACCATGGCGCGGACCTGCGCGTGGTGCAGTTGCTGCTCGGGCACGCGGACATTTCAACCACGCAGATCTACACCCACGTCGCGCGCGAGCGGCTGAAGCAGCTGCACGCAAAACACCATCCAAGGGGATGAACCTCAACAACGGGATTGGAGATTTGGGATTGGGGATTAGAAGTCAAATGCGCAAGGCCTGAGGGCGGTGTGCTCTCCAATCCCAAATCTCAAATCCCGCCGCTAGGCGCGGCTGCCGCGCTCGATGACCACGCCGAGTTTCTTCACGCCCGGCAGCGCGGCCAGCTTGGCGATCGACACGCGGACCCAGGGCGCGCCGAAGTCCTTCAGCACCAGCGTGGCGATGGCTTCGGCGGCGCGCTCCAGCAGCGCGAAGTGCTGGTCGCGGAACAGGTGCTGGATGCGCCCGGTGACTTGCGCGTAATCGACGGTGTCGCCGATCTTGCCGCTGTCGGCGGCGTGCCGCCCGGCGAGCCCGATCTCCAGGTTGAGTTCGATCATCTGCGGGACCTGCTTCTCCCACTCGTAGATGCCGATCTTCGTTTCGAGGCGCAGTTCGTGGATGAAGATGGTGTCCATAAGACTGGTGAGGGTGATGGGTGATGGGCGATGCGTTATGAGGAGAGGCGCGGTATGCGGCGCGCGCTTCCGCTAGAATCCGGCTGAGTTTATTTCAATTCCCATGACCACAGCATTCGTCGTCCTCGCGGCGTACCTGATCGGCTCGCTGTCCTTCGCGGTGGTGGTTAGCCGCCTGATGCGGCTGCCCGATCCGCGCACCTACGGCTCCGGCAATCCCGGTGCGACCAACGTGCTGCGCAGCGGCAGCAGGGCGGCTGCCATCCTCACGCTGCTGGGCGACGCCGCCAAGGGCTGGGTCGCCGTGTGGGGCGCGCAGCAGGTGCTGGGAGGCGAAGGCGTGACGGGCATCGCGCTCTCGGCACTGGCCGTGGTTCTCGGGCACCTGTATCCGGTGTTCCACCGCTTCCAGGGCGGCAAGGGCGTGGCGACCTCGCTGGGGGTGCTGATCGCGCTCGACTGGCGCGTGGCGCTCGGCGCGATGGCCACCTTTCTGGTCATCACGGCGTTCTTCCGCTACGTCTCGCTGGCCGCGATGCTCGGCGCCGCCTTCGCGGCCTTCTTCACCTTCTTTGTGTACCACGCGCATCCCTATGCGTGGGCGGTGCTGGCGATCGCCATCCTCACGGTGTGGCGGCATCGCGGCAACATCCGCAAGCTGATGGCGGGCACCGAGTCGCGTCTCGGCCGCAAGACCGCGCCCAGCGCCTAGCCCGAGTTGATCCCCTTTCAGTGAATCGGACTGCTGGCGACCGCCAGCGGTCTTCGCGGTGATCAGCTACGCGCTGGGTCTCGGCGTCACGATCGTGGTGTTCCTGCAGTGGTGCAAGCGGCGCGCTACGCGTCCGCCAGCACCGGCCGGCTGAGCGCATCGAGCGCCCACCGCGGCCGCACGCCGAAGCCCAGGCCTGACGGCGCCGTTGTCCCTGCCGCCAGCCGGAGCGCCCCCGCGTGCGCGATCATCGCGCCGTTGTCGGTGCACAGCGCCGGCGGTGGGAAGAACACCTCGCCGCCGCGCTTCGCGACCGCCGCCGTGAGCGTCGCCCGCAGGCGGCGGTTGGCGCCGACGCCGCCGGCCACGACTAGTTGCGACAACCCGGTCTGGCCCAGCGCGGCGAGGCACTTGGCGGTCAGGACTTCCACGACCGCGGCTTCGAATTCCGCCGCGAGGTCGGCCCGGCGCTGCGCATCGAGCGGGGCCTGGCGGGAGAGGGTGAGCACCGCGGTCTTGAGCCCGCTGAAGCTGAAGTCGAGGTCCCCGGTTTTTTCCAGTTGCGCGAGCATCGGCCGCGGCAGGCTCAACCGGCCGGGCGTGCCTTGTTCCGCCAGTGCGGCGAGCGCCGGGCCGCCGGGATAGCCCAAGCCCAGCAACTGGGCGGTCTTGTCGAAAGCCTCGCCGGCGGCGTCGTCCAGCGTGTCGCCGAGGAGTTCGTAATCGCCGACGGCGCCGACCCGCATCAACTGGGTGTGACCGCCCGACACCAGCAAGGCGATGAAGGGGAATTGCGGACGCGACTCGCCGAGCAGCGGGGAGAGCAGGTGTCCTTCCAGATGGTGGATGCCGATCGCCGGTACACCCAGCGCGTACGCCAGCGCCCGGCCGATGCTAGCGCCCACTAACAGAGCACCCGCCAGCCCCGGCCCCTCGGTGTAGGCCACTGCATCCAGATCGCGAAGGGCCAGGCCGGCCTCGGTACAGGCCTCGCGCGTGAGCGGGAGCAGCCGCCGGATATGGTCCCGCGAGGCCAGTTCCGGCACGACGCCGCCGTAGTCGGCATGCAACCGGACCTGCGAATACAGGCGCTCGGCCAGCAGACCGCGGGCGGGGTCGTACAGCGCCACGCCGGTTTCGTCGCAGGAGGTTTCGATGCCGAGTACGTTCATGGGGCGGAAAGCGGGTCAGGCCGCGATGGGGGGGCGGGCGGCACACCAAAAAGCGCCGCCGGCGAGGAGTTTGCCCGTAAATCCGGATTTGCAGTAGAATCCGCGCCTCTTTAAACGTCGAAAACATTCGTACATCAGTCCCTTATGCCGATCATCCGCGTCAAAGATAACGAGCCGTTCGAAGTGGCGATGCGCCGCTTCAAGCGCACCATCGAGAAAACCGGGCTGCTGACCGAACTGCGCGCCCGCGAGTTCTACGAAAAGCCCACCGCCGAGCGCAAGCGCAAGCTCGCCGCGGCCGTGAAGCGCCATCACAAGCGCATCCGTTCCCAGCAACTGCCGCCGCGGATGTATTAAGCGTATCCGCTCGGCAGCCACCGAAAGGGTGAGGGGTAAAATCTTCACCCTTTTGCTTTTGTTCCGTCCTTTCCCCACACGATAGCCATGGCCGCCCTCAAAGACCGCATTACCGACGACATGAGGGCTGCGATGCGCGCCAAGGATGCGCCGCGCCTGTCCGCGATCCGCATGCTCACGGCCGCGATCAAGCAGCGCGAGGTGGACGATCGCAAGGACCTGACCGACGCGGACGTGATCGGCATCGTCGACAAGCTGCTCAAGCAGCGCCGCGATTCGATCACGCAGTTCGAGCAGGGCGGCCGGCAGGATCTGGCCGATCACGAGAAATTCGAGGTCTCGGTGCTCGAGGCCTACATGCCGCAGGCCCTGTCCGAGGCCGAGGTGACGGCGGCCATTGCGGCGGCCGTCGCCGAGTCCGGCGCGAAAGCACCGGCCGACATGGGCAAGGTGATGGCGCTGCTCAAACCCCGGCTGGCGGGACGCACCGACATGAGCAAGGTCTCCGGCCTGGTCAAGGCGCAGCTCTCCGCCGGCGCTTGAGCGCCGGCCCGGAAAAGGGCGCGCCTATAATGGTTTTTCTTCCGGCCGGCCCCTCGGCAGTCCGGATGCGTTGTGAGGCTCCCGTTCCGAACCCTCCCGCACCACGGCCATGATCCCGCAGAGCTTCATCCAGGATTTGCTCGGCCGCGTCGACATCGTCGAGGTGATCGACCGCCACGTGAAGCTCAAGAAGACGGGCGCGAATTATTCCGCCTGTTGCCCCTTCCACGGCGAGAAGACGCCGTCCTTCACCGTCAGTCCGACCAAGCAGTTCTACCATTGCTTCGGCTGCGGCGCGCACGGCAGCGCGGTCGGTTTCATGATGGAGTACGCGGGGCTCGGCTTCATCGATGCGGTGAAGGACCTCGCGCAGTCCGTCGGCATGACCGTGCCGGAAGTGCGCGACGAGCGCGAGCGCGCGCCGCGCGAGGGCCCCGACCTCCACGACGTGCTGCAGAAGGCGGCCAAGCATTACCGCGACCACCTGCGCGAGACGCCGCGCGCCATCGACTACCTCAAGGACCGCGGCCTGACCGGCGAGGTCGCCAAGACTTTCGGCATCGGCTACGCGCCGGACGGCTGGCAGGGCCTCGGCGCGGCGTTCGCCGAGTACGACTCCCCGGCGCTGGTGGCGGCGGGTCTGGTGATCCACGCCGACGAGGGCAAGCGCTACGACCGCTTCCGCGACCGCATCATGTTTCCGATCGTGGACACGCGCGGCCGCATCATCGGCTTCGGCGGGCGCGTGCTGGACAAGGGCGAGCCCAAGTATCTGAACTCACCCGAGACCGCACTGTTCGAGAAGGGGCGCGAGCTCTACGGCCTGTTCCAGGCGCGCAACGCCATCCGGCAGGCCGGGCGCGTGCTGGTGGTCGAGGGCTACATGGACGTGGTCGCGCTGCATCAGCACGGCGTGGAATATGCGGTGGCCACGCTGGGCACGGCGACCACGCCCGTGCACGTGCAGAAGCTGCTGCGGCAGGCCGACGAGATCGTGTTCTGTTTCGACGGTGATGCCGCCGGCCGGCGCGCGGCGTGGCGCGCGCTGGAGAATTCACTGACGCAGCTGGCCGACGGCAAGCAGGCGAAGTTCCTGTTCCTGCCCGACGGGGAAGATCCCGACAGCTTCGTGCGCAAGAGCGGGCGCGAGGCGTTCGAACAGCAGGTGACGGCCGCCACGCCGCTGTCGGCGTTTCTGATGGACGAACTGGCGGCACAGACCGGGCTCTCGACGCAGGAGGGCCGCGCCAACTGGCTCGCCGCGGCCAAGCCGCTGGTCAAGCAGATCCAGGCGCCGATGCTGTCGCTCATGCTGCGCAAAGCCTTGGCCGAGCGCGCCGGCGTCACCCAGGCCGAACTCGACCAGGTGTTCGAGATCCGGCCGGCGCGTGGCGCGGCGTCCGCACCGGCACGCGCCGCGCCGCGTACCGCCCGCTCGATCCCGCGCACGCTGATCGAGATTTTGCTGGCCGAGCCGGCGGTCGCCGCGCACGCCGACCGCGCGGTGCTCACTGATGCCGAAGCGCTCCCCGGTCTGCCGGCCGACGAACTGGCGGCGCTGGCCGCGGTGCTCGACCTCTCCCTGGGCGGGACCGGCGTGACCAGTCCCGGCGAATATTTCCGCGATACGCCGCATGTCGCGGTGATCGCCGAGGCGGAGACCGGCGTGGCGCGCCGCGCCGAGGACGGACTGTCGCCCGAACAACTGGCCCAGGAGTTCGCCGGCGGCTGGCGGCAGCTCGCGGAACTGGTCCGTAAAGGCAAGCTCAAGTTATTGACGGAAAAGATGAAATCGGCTCCTTTGAGCGAACAGGACCGGCGCCAGTATGTGGCCCTGCTCGGGGGTGCGGCCAATGGGACCTGACCCCGGGTAGGGGGTCTTTGAGATACAATTGCCGGTTTTCCCGACGCGGCCCGTACGCGGGATTTTTCCTTCCCCGACCGGCCGCGCAAGCCCATCCGGAGCGGAACTGACTGGGACATGGTCATGGCAAAAAACACCAAAGCAGCAAAATCGAAAGCCTCGAAATCTGGCAAGTCCGCCAAGCCGGCCCACGCCAAAAGCGCCGCGGCCGCGAAGAAGCCGGTCGCCCGCGGCAAGTCCGCCAAGCCCGCCCCCAAGAAAAAACCCGTCGTCGTCGCCAAGAAGAGCGCCGAAAAGAAAGTCGCTGACAAAAAAGCTGCCGCCGATGCCGCACGTGCGACCAAAGCTTCCAAGGCTGCACTGAAGGCCATCGCCAAGGCCGCCGCCAAGGTGGCGAAGGCGCGCGCTGAAAAAGGCCTGGTCAAGCCAGCGACAGCGGCGGCCGCGCCAGCGGAAAAAGGCAAGGGCGGCCCTGGCCGTCCGAAGTCGCGCGGGCTTACCGCGCGCGAAAAAGCGCTGGTCCGCGAATTCGAGCGCAAGGAACTCTCGCCTCAGGAGGCGGAGGCCCGCCGCACGCGCCTGAAGAACCTGATCGTGCTCGGCAAGGAACGCGGCTTCCTGACCTACGCCGAGATCAACGACCACCTGCCCGACGACATGATGGATGCCGAGCAGATCGAGAACGTGATCAGCATGATCAGCGACATGAGCATCCTCGTCTACGACGAGGCGCCCGATGCCGAAACGCTGCTCATGTCGGAAAGCACGCCGCCGGTCGCCGACGAAGACGCCGTGGCGGAAGCGGAAGCCGCGCTGTCGACGGTGGACTCCGAGTTCGGCCGCACCACCGATCCCGTCCGCATGTATATGCGCGAGATGGGCACGGTCGAGCTGCTGACGCGCGAGGGCGAGATCGAGATCGCCAAGCGCATCGAGGACGGTCTCAAGCACATGATCCAGGCGATCTCCGCCAGCCCGACCACCATCGCCGAAATGCTGGCGCTGGCCGACAAGATCGACCGCGACGAGATCCGCGCCGACGACGTGGTCGATGGTTTCTCGGACCTCGAGGCGGCGCAGGCGCCGATCAAGGAAGCGGCCGCCGAGGAGGAAGAGGAGTCCGACGAGGAAGCCGAGGCCGAGGAGGAGGAAGTCGACGAGGAAGCCGCCGCAGCGATCGCGACCGCCGACCTGCTCAAGCTCAAGGAAGAGACCCTCAAGCGCTTCGGCGTCATTCGCAGCCTTTACGCGAAAATGCTCAAAGCGCTGGCCAAGGACGGCCCGCGCGCCAAGGGTTACCTGCAGGCGCGCGACAAGATCACCGAAGTGCTGATGCAGATCCGCTTCGGCGCCAAGCAGATCGAGGCGCTGTGCGACAGCGTGCGCAAGCTGGTCGAGGAAGTCCGTTCCCACGAGCGCGGCATCATGTCGCTCTCGATGGAAAAGGCCAAGATGCCGCGGCTGCACTTCATCAAGGTGTTCCCCGGCCATGAGACCAACACGCGCTGGGTGCGCCACGAGATCGAGGCGGGCAAGCCGTGGAGCACGGCGCTCGTGCGCTTCGAGCCGGCCATCGTCGAACACCAGCAGAAGCTGCTCGACGTGCAGAAGCGCGTCGGCATTCCGCTGAAGGACATCAAGGAGATCAACCGCCAGATGTCCACCGGCGAGGCCAAGGCCCGCCGCGCCAAGCGCGAGATGACCGAGGCCAACCTGCGGCTGGTGATCTCCATCGCCAAGAAGTACACCAACCGCGGCCTGCAGTTCCTCGACCTTATCCAGGAGGGCAACATTGGCCTGATGAAGGCGGTGGACAAGTTCGAATACCGCCGCGGCTACAAGTTCTCAACCTACGCCACGTGGTGGATCCGCCAGGCGATCACGCGTTCGATCGCCGACCAGGCGCGCACCATCCGCATCCCGGTGCACATGATCGAGACGATCAACAAGATGAACCGCATCTCGCGCCAGATCCTGCAGGAGACCGGGCTGGAGCCCGATCCGGCGACGCTGGCCGAGAAGATGGAGATGCCCGAGGACAAGATCCGCAAGATCCTCAAGATCTCCAAGGAACCGATCTCGATGGAAACGCCGATCGGCGACGACGACGATTCCCATCTCGGCGACTTCATCGAGGACCAGACGACGATGGCGCCGATCGACTCGGCGGTGTACGGCAGCCTGCGCGACGCCACCAAGGACGTGCTGGACACGCTGACCCCGCGCGAGGCCAAGGTGCTGCGCATGCGCTTTGGCATCGAGATGAACACCGACCACACGCTGGAAGAGGTCGGCAAGCAGTTCGACGTCACGCGCGAGCGCATCCGTCAGATCGAGGCGAAGGCGCTGCGCAAGCTTCGCCACCCGTCGCGGTCCGAGCGGCTGCGCAGCTTCCTCGACAACGAGGGCTGATCCCGGGAAGGCGCCGGGCCGTACGCGCCCGCTGCCGCCGGAGGACCCGTGCTCCGCAGACTGTTGCGATCGGCGTTTGCAGGTGGTGCCGGCGTGCAGGCGCAGGTGGAGCGGGCGCTGGCCCTGCGCAGCGCCGGACGCCTGGCCGATGCGGAGCGCGAGCTCCGTGCGGCGGTGGCCCGCGATCCCGGTCACGCGGTTGCCGCCACCAATCTGGGTGTCGTGTTGCTCGAGCAGGACCGCGGCCCTGAAGGCGCCGAATGCCTGATGCAGGCGTTGCGGGCCGATCCCGCGTGCGCCGCCGCCCATTACAACCTCGCCAATCTGCTGCGCTCTTCGCGCGAGCACGAACGGGCCGTCGAACACTACGCGGCGGCGGCCGAGCTCGATCCGGGTTTCCCCCACGCGCTGGAGGAACTGCTGTTCTGCCTGCTGGAGGTGTGCGCGTGGGAGCGGGCGGCAGTGCAGGCTGCGGCGTTACGCGCGCTGGTGGGGGAACAGCCGGCCGCGGCGTGGGTCACCCGCGTCTCGCCGCTGACTACCGTTTATCTCGGACTCGATATGGCACAACGCAGGTTCTCGGCAGCGCATCACGCCCGCCTCGCGGCCCGCGGCGCGCGGCTCGTCGCGCGCACCACGCGCCCTGCGGCGCGACCGCAGCGCCTGCGCGTGGGCTATTTCTCGCGCGATTTCCGGGACCACCCGGTGGGCCACTTGCTGCGCGGCGTCCTCGGGTTGCACGACCGCGACCGTTTCGAGGTCTGCGCGGTGTCGTACGGTCCGGATGACGGCAGCCGTTACCGGCGCGACATCGAAGCGTCGGTGGACCGTTTCATCGACGTGCAGCGCGACAACGACGACCGCGCGGCCGCGCGGATGGCGGAGGCCGGCGTGCATGTGCTGCTCGACCTCGGTGGCCACACCGGGGGCACGCGGCTGGGCGTGCTGGCGCGCCGTCCCGCGCCCGTGCAGGCGCACTACCTCGGTTACCCCGGCACCATCGGCGCGGACTATCTCGACGGTTTTCTGACCGACGCCGTGGCGACGCCACCCGAGCTCGCGGCCGAGTTCACCGAACCCGTGGTGCGCGTGCCGCATTGCTTCATGGCGAGCGCCGCCGAATCCGCGGGCACGGCGGACGTGACCTCGGCGCCCACGCGTGCCGACGAACAGCTGCCGCCCGATGCCTTCGTCTACTGCAATTTCAGCACCGCCTCGCGCATCAGCCGCGAACTCTTCGACCTCTGGCTGGAGGTGCTGCGTGCCGTGCCGGCATCGGTGCTGTGGCTGGCCGGCGCGCAGACGATGGTCGCGGAGCGCTTGCGCGAGCGTGCCCGCGCGCAGGGCATCGATCCTGCCCGGCTGGTGTTCGCGCGGCGTATGCCGGACAAGCAGGCGCATTGCGCGCGGCTGGCGCTGGCCGACCTCATGCTGGACACGGCCGGCTGGCACAACGGACACACCACGACGGCCGATGCCCTGTGGGCGGGTGTGCCGGTGCTGACGGCGCCGGCGCAGCACTTTGCGGGACGCGTCGCGTCCAGTCTCGTGCACGCGGCCGGGCTGGGCGATCTGGTGGCGGCCGATCTGACGCAATACCGCGCATCCGCGATCCGGCTTGGCACCGAGCCCGCGGCCGCGCAGGCGCTCCGCCGCCGGTTGGCCGAAGCGCGCACGCAGGCCCCATTTTTCGATACCCCCGGACGGGTCGCGGACCTCGAGTCCGCGATCGACGGCCTGTGGGCTGCACCGGAGCGTGCGGCGTGAGCAGCGCCATCCTCAGGCCGCCGGCGCTTCTATGCGATCATTCCTCTAAGGAACCTTTGAGTTATCCCGTCACACCGGCGAAGGCCGGTGTCCAGTGCCTTGAATTCACTGGATTCCGGCCTTCGCCGGAATGACGAATGAAACGTTTTTCAGCGCTTCCCGAAGGGGTCCGTAGCTCAGTTGGTTAGAGCAGGGGACTCATAATCCCTTGGTCCCTGGTTCGAGTCCAGGCGGACCCACCCCTTTCCCTCCTCCTCTTGTGTCCATGCCGCCATGTTGAATTCCCTGTTCGATAACGTCCTGCACGGGGTGCGGCAGCGCCGCGCCGCGGGCGATGCGGCGACGGCGCTCGAGGTCGGCAATTCGGCGGCCGCGCTAAAGCTGCTGGAGCCGGCCCTGCGCGCCACGCCCGATGACGCCGTGCTCGTCACGCGCATGGGCCAGACCCTGATCGAGCGCGACCAACTCGCGCGTGGCATCGAACTGCTGGAGAAAGCGGTACGGCTGGCACCCGATCTGGTGGAAGCGCGCGTGGCCTACGCCGCGCAGTTGCGCTACGCCGGCCGCATCGGTCTTGCGCTGGAACACCTTGAGGCTGCCGCGCGGGTGGCACCGGACGATCCCGCCGTGCGCCGCGCGCTGCTGCGGCCGTTGGCCGAGACCTGCAACTGGCCGGCGCTCGCGCGCGAGCGGGCGGCAATCGAAGCGCGCATCGCGGGCGGCAAGGCGTGGACCGATTTCGTCATGCCCATGGATGCGCTGCTGCTCGGCCTGCCGGCGCCTGCGCGCCGCGCCGCCGCAGAGGCGCGCGCCGCCGACCTCGAGCGCATCGAGCGCCGCGCGAGCCACATGGGCGCGCGGCGCGAAACCCGCGGCTCGAAACTGCGCATCGGCTACCTGTCGGGCGATTTCCGCGACCACGCGGTTACGCACCTCGCGGGCGAACTGTTCCGCACGCACGACCGCAACAAGGTCGAGGTGCTGGCGTTTTCCTACGGGCGCGACGACGGCAGCGAGTACCGCCGCCGCGTGAAGGAGGGGGCGGACCGTTTCGTGGAGGGGCGCGGACTGTCGCACGCCGAGATCGCGCGGACCATCGCCGGGGCGGGCGTCGATATCCTCGTCGATCTCGGCGGGCATGCGTCCGGCAGCCGGCTGGGCATCCTCGCACACCGGCCGGCGCCGTTGCAGGCGCATTACCTCGGTTATCCCGGCACGACGGGCGCGCGCTTCGTCGACTACTTCATCGCCGACGCTACGGTGGCGCCGGCCGCTCTCGACGCGGAGTTCAGCGAACGCTTCGTGCGCCTGCCGGATTCGTTCATGGTGTCCGATGCCGCGATCGCCGCAGCACCCGTGCTCGACCGCGGCGCACGAACGGCGCACGGGCTGCCGGCGGATGCCTTCGTGTTCGTCAACTTCAACCAGCCGTCGCGCATCGACCCGCAGGTGTGGGCCGTGTGGATGGCGATCCTCAAGGCGGTGCCCGGCAGCGTGTTGTGGCTGAAGCAGGTCAACGACATCGCCAGCGCGAACCTGCGCGCCGCGGCGGATGCCGCAGGCATTGACCCTGTCCGCCTCGTGTTTGCGCCGGACGTGGCGGACAAGCTCGCGCACGTTTCGCGCCTGCGCCTGGCGGACCTCGGTCTCGACACCTTCGGCCGCTACAACGGCCACACGTCCACCGCCGATGCGCTGTGGGCGGGGGTGCCGGTGATCACAACCCCGTCCGATTGTTTTGCGGGCCGCGTCGCCGCCAGCCTGCTCATGGCCGCGGGGCTTGCCGAGGGCGTCGCCGCGGATGCCGGCGAGTACCAGTCGCTGGCCATCGCCCTGGCGCAGGACGCCGGACGCCTGGAGGGCCTGCGCGTGGGACTGGTGGAGGCGCGCGCGCGCGCGCCTTTCTTCAAGCCGCAGCGCGTGGTGCACGCGCTGGAGCGGGCCTACAGCGTGATGTGGGACCGCTACAACGCCGGACTGGAGCCGGAACCCGTGACGGTCGCGGCGGCCTGATCCGCGTTCGCCCATGCGTATCCTGCTCGTAGAAGACGACGCCATGATCGGCGCCGCCGTGGGAAAGGGCCTGCGGCGGGACGGCCACGCGGTCGACTGGGCCCGCGACGGGCGGGCGGCGGAGGTGGCGCTGGCCGCGGAGCCGTACGAACTGGTGCTGCTGGATCTCGGCCTGCCGCGCAAGGACGGCCTCGCGGTGCTGAAGACGCTGCGCGGCGGCGGCAACCGCGTGCCGGTGATCGTGGTCACCGCGCGCGACGCCATCGCCGACCGCGTTGCCGGGCTGGACGCCGGCGCCGACGACTACCTGGTGAAGCCCTTCGACCTCGACGAACTCGCGGCGCGGATGCGCGCGCTGACGCGGCGGCAGGCGGGGCGGGCGGAACCGGCGGTGGTGCATGGCGCCTTGCAGCTGAATCCCGCGCAGCACGCCGTCACGCTGCACGGCAAGCCCGTGGAGCTTTCCGCGCGCGAATTCACGCTGCTGGCCGCGCTGCTGGAGCGGCCCGGCACGGTGCTGTCGCGCGCGCAACTCGAAGAACGGCTCTACGGCTGGAACGACGAGATCGCCAGCAATGCGGTGGAAGTGCACATTCACAACCTGCGCCGCAAACTGGGTGCGGAGGCGATCGAGAACGTGCGCGGTGCCGGATACCGCGTGGGCAAGCTGGACTGATCACGATGTCGATCCGCCGCCGCCTGCTGCTCGCCCTCACGCTGGCCGTGCTCGCCTTCGGCGCGCTCGCGGGTGCGGTCACCTATCTGTTCGCGCGCGACCAGGTCAACGCGCTGTTCGACTACCAGCTCCGGCAGACCGCGTTGGCGGCCCGCGATTACGCGCTCGCGCGCGTCGGCGGCGAAACGGTGCCTTTCGATCCCGAGCAGGACTTCGTGGTGCAGGCGCGCGACGAGAACGGCGCGCCGCTCTACCTCTCGCATCGTCAGCTCCCGATCCCGCTCGGCAACTCGCGCGGTTTCGACACCGTGAATTTCCAGGGCGAGTACTGGCGCGTGTTCAGCGTGGTGGCGGGCCGGCGCGTGATCCAGGTCGCGCAGCCCATGCAGCTCAGGAACCGGATGGCCACCGACGCCGCGCTGCGCTCGGTGGCGCCGTTCGCGGCGCTGCTGCCGCTCCTGTTGCTGGTGGTGTGGCTGACCGTGGGCGCGGGCCTGCGGCCGCTGGCCCGCGTGACGCAGGCGCTGGCCGCGCGCGGTGCCGGCGCGCTCGCGCCGGTGCCCGCGGCAGGACTGCCCAGCGAGATCACGCCCATGGTGGGGGCGTTGAACGACCTGCTCGCACGGCTCGATGCCGCGCTCACCCGCGAGCGACGCTTTACGGCCGACGCCGCGCATGAACTGCGTACACCGCTGACGGCGCTGCGCCTGCAGGCGCAGCTGGTCGAACGCGCGCGCGATGACACTGAACGCACGGAAGCCATGACGGAGCTCTCCGCCGGCATCCAGCGCGCGGCGCGCCTGGTCGAGCAATTGCTGGCGGCGGCCCGGGCCGCGCATGGCGGGGCGGACGCCCCGGCGGCCGGTCCCGCGGCCCCGGTCGCCCTGAACGCGGTCGCGCGGGCCGTGGTCAGCGAACTCGCATTCGTCGCGGCGTCCCGGTCCATCACCATCGATCTGCAAGCGGAGCCCGTCCGCGTGGCTGTGCCGCTGGCGGCGCTGCACACGCTGATCGGCAACCTCGTGGACAACGCCCTGCGCTACGTGCCGGAAGGCGGGCGTGTCGCAGTGACGGTACGGCCGGCCGATGGCCGCGCGCTGCTGGAGGTGACGGACACCGGCCCGGGCATCCCGGCCGACGAACGGGGGCGGGTGTTCGACCGCTTCTACCGCGTGCCGGGCACGCCGGGCGTCGGCAGCGGGCTGGGGCTGGCCATCGTCCGGGAAATCGCCACGGCTGCCGGCGCGGAAGTGAGCCTGAATGATGGTCTGGACGGGCGCGGGCTGGCGGTGCGGGTCCTGTTTCCGAAGGCTTAAGCCCGCCTTAAGTTTCGTCCCCTATCTTGGCTTCCACACGGGACCACCGGTCCCGGCCACCAGTGGAGGTCTTGATGTCTTCGAACCGTATTCTGCGCGCCGCCGTGCTCGCGGCGCTGTTGCCGGCGTTCGCGGCGGGCTGCACGCGCACCGAGTTGCCGGGCTTGTCGAGTGCTAACGCAGCGCCCGCCGTCCAGATGGCCGCGCGGGCCACCGGCACGCAAATGCTGCCGGACTTCGCCACGCTCGTGGAACAGAACGGCGCGACGGTGGTGGCCATCAGCGTCATCAAGGGCGCCGCGACGGCTGCCGACGAGACCGGCGCCGCGCCCAACGCCGACCCGAACGATCCCCTGCAGGAGTTCCTCCGCCGCTTCGGCTTTCCGAACCCGGGCGACCCCCGCGGCCAGCGTGCGCCGCGCGGCGGCGAGCGTGAAGAGCAGGCGCAGGGCATGGGCTCGGGCTTCATCATCAGCGCCGACGGACTGATCATCACCAACGCGCACGTGGTCGATGGCGCAAAGGAAGTGACCGTCAAGTTGACCGACAAGCGCGAGTTCAAGGCCAAGGTGCTGGGCAGTGACAAGCGCACCGACGTGGCGGTGATCAAGGTGGAAGCGAACAACCTGCCGACCGTGAAGACGGGTGACCCGTCGCAGTTGCGCGTGGGCGAATGGGTGGCCGCGATCGGCTCGCCGTTCGGCTTCGAGAACACCGTGACCGCCGGCATCGTCAGCGCCAAGGCGCGCGAGATGCCGGACGACGGCTTCGTGCCCTTCATCCAGACCGACGTGGCGGTGAACCCGGGCAACTCCGGCGGGCCGCTGTTCAACATGGCGGGCGAGGTCATCGGCATCAATTCGATGATCTACAGCCGTAGCGGCGGTTACATGGGGCTGTCCTTCGCGATCCCGATCGACACCGCGCTGAAGGTGAAGGACCAGCTCGTGGCGCACGGCAAGGTCGAGCGTGGCCGCATCGGCGTGGCGGTGCAGGAGGTGACGCGCGAGCTGGCCGACTCCTTCAAGCTCGCCAAACCCGAAGGCGCGCTGCTCGGCGGTGTGGAAAAGGGCTCGCCGGCGGAACAGGCGGGACTCAAGGCTGGCGACGTGGTGCTGGGACTCGACGGCAAAACGGTGGCGGACGCGACGGCGCTGGCCCGCGGCATCGCCGACCACAAGCCCGGCGACAGCGTGCAACTGCGCGTGTGGCGCGACGGCGCGGCGCGGGACATGACCGTCAAGGTCGGCGCGGCGCCGGGCGAGAAGGTCGCCGCCCGCAGTGAAGCGGCGCCGGCCGGCAAGCTGGGCATCAGCGCCCGCGAGCTGACCGAGCAGGAGCGCCGGCAGCTCGGCGCCGAGGGCGGCGTGGTGGTCGAGCAGGTGGCGGGCGCGGCGGCCAAGGCCGGCGTGCAGGCCGGCGACATCATCGTCGGCGTCGGCTCGGAGCGGGTGAATACCGTGGAAGAACTGAAGCGTGCCGTCGAGAAGGGCGGCAAGGTCGTGGCGCTGCGCGTGCAGCGCGGCAAGGCCGAGCGCTTCGTGTCGGTGCCGGTCGGCTGAGGGAAGCAACCCCTTCCCCCTTCGAGGGGGACGGTCGGTATGGACAATCGTTTGCACGCAGTCCGTTCTCTCCTTCCCCCGTTTACGGGGGAAGGTCGGGATGGGGGCGCATCGCAATCCCTCCCGCCGTAACGATTGCGTCTCCGAGGAGGAGGCTGCGGGTGGTGGTCCGTGTGGGGACCACCACCCGTTTTTTTGTACGGGATCGCCGGGGGTTTGCGGGAGTATCCTGCCGTCAGGAGGAGCGCCATATGAAAGCCGTGTCCCTGTACCACCCGTACGGATGGAAGGCCAAGATCGGTCTCATTCTGCCGTCCACCAACACGATCAACGAGCCGGAGTTCTGGCGCATGGCGCCGCCGGGCGTCACGATCCACGTGAGCCGCGTGCTGCTGCTGGGCAAGGCCACGGAGGATTCGTACTTCAAGATGGCGTCGGCCATCGACCGCGCGGCGGAAGAACTGGCCACCGCCGAGGTGGACATCGTCGCCTACGGCTGCACCTCGGGCTCCATCATCTGTCCGATGCCGCAGTTGCTGAAGCAGATGAGCGACCAGACGAAGACGCCGGCGGTGGTGACCGCGGCGGCAGTCGTGGCTGCCTTGCGCGCGCTGGGCGTGCAGCGCGTCGCGCTCGGCACGCCCTACATGGACTTCGTGAACCAGGCCGAGATCAAGTTTCTCGAGGCGTATGGCTTCGAGGTGACGGCCATGCACGGCCTGCAACTCGGCGAGACGCAGGAAGAGCGGCGCGGCATCGGCAAGGTGCCGCCGGAGGCCGTGTTCCGGCTGGCGCGGCTGATCGACCGTCCGGAGGCGCAGGCGATCTTCCTGTCCTGCACCAACCTGGCGACGATCGAGGTGATTGCGGAAATCGAGCGCGAACTCGGCAAGCCGGTCGTCACCAGCAACCAGGCCTGCCTGTGGGCCTGCCTGCGGATGCTCGGCATCCGGACGCCGATCGCGGGCTACGGCCAGCTCCACGAGCATTGCCTCGAGCCGATCACCGAGACGGCCTTCGCCGCCAACCCGCCGGTGCGGCTACGCGCCTAGCGCAGGCAAGCGTCAGGCGACGCGGCGTTGCTGAACGCGCCGCACGACCGCGATATCGGCATAGACCTCACCGATCAGCAGCAGCGCGGGGCCGTCGCCCAGGGCGGCGACGGCTTGCGGCAGCGCGGCGAGCGTCGTGGGCAAGATGCGCTGTTCCGGCAGCGAGACATTTTCGACAATGGCAACCGGCAGGCCGGGCGGTTTGCCGCGTGCGATGAGCGCCGCACTGACGGCAGCAGCCTCTTTGGCTCCCATGTAAATCACGGCGGTGTCGGCCGCCACGGCAGCGTCCGCCCACGCGCTGTCCGGCGTATCGGCGCTGACCCGCGGCGTCACGAACGCGACACTGCGGCTGACGCCGCGCTGGGTCAGCGATTGCCGGAGATCGGCGCTGGCCGCGAGGGCGGAGGTGACGCCGGGCACGACCGACACCGGGATGCCGGCGGCCACCAGCGCATCGATCTCTTCCTGCGCGCGGCCGAACAGCATGGGGTCGCCGCCTTTGAGGCGGACGACCACGCGGTGGCTGCGCGCGGCGTCGATCAGTCGCTTGTTGATGAAGCGCTGCGCCGTCGAATGCCGGCCACAGCGCTTGCCGACAGCGATCTTCTCGGCGCGCGTGGCCAGTGCCAGCGTGTCCGGATGCACCAGCGCGTCGTGAAAGATGATGTCGGCCTCGCCGAGCAGCCGCGCGGCGCGGAGCGTCAGCAGGTCCGGTGCGCCGGGCCCGGCGCCGACGAGATGTACGGTGCCGGTCATGCCGGTTTTCCGGTGGCCGTACGCCGGCGGAACAGCGGCACGGGCTGGCCGGTGGACGCCGCGTAGATTTCGGGCAGGTCGTCGAGCGACTGCAGTGCGGCTTCGGCGTTCTCGCCCGCCCGCAGCGCAAAGCTGTCGAAGCCGCAGCGCGCGAGTTCGGGCAACTGGTCGCGCAGCACGTCGCCGATGGCGCGTAGTTCGCCGGTGTAGCCGTGGCGCTCGCGCAGCAGGCGTGCGGCCGAATAGCCGCGGCCGTCCGTGAATTTCGGGAAATGGATCGCCACCAGCACGAAATGAGACAACTCGCCGGCGATGGCCGCCGGATCGGTGTCGCCTTCGAGCCACAAGCCGAGCCGGCCCGTGCGCACTTCCAGCGCGTCGCGCTGCGCCTGCCAGGTCGCGAGCGGGACGATGACCGCCTCGCGCGACGGCACCGCCTCGCCGGTCTCAAGCAGTCGCCAGTGGTCGGCCGCGACGCGGCGATCCCTGATCACGTTGTCCATACAGGCGTTCCTTGAAAGGTTCGGGGCCGAGACGGCGCACCACGTCGATGAAGCGCTCGGCGTCGCTGTCGCGGCGTTCCAGGTAGCAGGCGATCAGGCGTTCGATCGCGTCGGGGACTTCGTGCTGCGCGAAGGAGGGGCCCAGCACCTTGCCGATCGCCGCGCCGTGGCCGTACTTGCCCTGCTCGCCACCGATTTCGATCTGATAGAACTCCTCGCCGTGCTTGTCCACGCCGAGGATGCCGATGTGGCCGACGTGGTGGTGGCCGCAGGCGTTCATGCAGCCGGAGATGTTGAGGTCCAGCTCGCCGATGTCGAACAGATGGTCGAGGTCGTCGAAGCGTTCCTGGATCGCCTGCGCGACCGGGATGGACTTGGCGTTGGCGAGCGAGCAGAAGTCGCCGCCGGGGCAGGCGATAATGTTGGTGAGCAGGCCGAGGTTGGGCGTGGCGAGCCCCAATGCGCGCGCTTCTTCCCACAGCGCGAACAATTGCGCCTGTTCGACGTCGGCGAGCACGAGATTCTGTTCATGCGTGACGCGCAGCTCGCCGAAGCTGTAGCGGTCGGCGAGATCGGCGATGGCGTCCATCTGGGTATCCGTCGCGTCGCCGGGCGGCACGCCGGTTTTCTTCAGCGACAGCGTGACGGCGGCATAACCCGGCACCTTGTGCGCCTGCACGTTGCGGCCGTGCCAGGCGGCGAAGGCGCGGTTGTCCGCGAACGCGGCGGCGAGTTCTGGTGACCGTGTCGGCAACGCCCGGTACGCCGGGCGCGTGAAGCGGCCCTCGACGCGCGTCACTTCCTCCGCCGTCAGCGTCGCCGGGCCGTCCTTCAGGTGCGCCCATTCGGCGTCGACTTCCGCGCGGAACTTCTCGGGCGTGAGTTCCTTGACCAGGATCTTGATGCGCGCCTTGTAGAGGTTGTCGCGGCGGCCGTAGCGGTTGTAGACCCGCAGGATGGCGTCGAGATAAGTCAGCAGGTGCGGCCACGGCAGGAACTCGTTGATCGCGTGCCCGACCAGCGGCGTGCGGCCGAGGCCACCGCCGACGATGACGCGGAAGCCGGTCTCGCCCGCTTCATTGCGCAGCGCGTGCAGGCCGATGTCGTGCACCCAGGTGGCGGCACGGTCCTGTTCCGCGCCGTTGACCGCAATCTTGAACTTGCGCGGCAGCCAGTTGAACTCCGGGTGGAAGGTGGACCACTGCCGGATCAGCTCGCACCACACGAAGGAGTCGACGATCTCGTCGGCGGCTACGCCCGCGAAATGGTCGGTCGTGGTGTTGCGCACGCAGTTGCCGCTGGTCTGGATCGCATGCATCTCGACTTCCGCCAGGTGGGCGAGGATGTCCGGCACGGCTTCCAGTTTGGGCCAGTTGTACTGGAGGTTCTGCCGGGTGCTGAAGTGGCCGTAGCCGCGGTCGTAGGTGCGCGCGATGTAGGCGAGCTTGCGCAACTGCAGCCCGTACGGAATCGCCACGCGCAGCATGGGGGCGTGGCGCTGTAAGTAGAGGCCGTTTCTGAGTCGCAGCGGCTGGAAGTCGTCTTCCGCCAGTTCGCCGGCGAGAAAGCGCCGCGTCTGGTCGCGGAACTGCGCCACGCGGCTGTCCACGATGCGCTGGTCGATGGCGTCGTATTGATACATGGCTGAAACCGGCCCTGGGGAATTGCAGAAAGACCGCAAGGCTACTAGACTGCTTATGATAAAAAAACGACTTACAAGGCATTTGCTTATGCATGTTCAGCATATAGAAGATGGGCAAACAGCCGCGGCCCGACGTCATCGGCGGCCCCAGACATGAATCTCCAACAACTGCGCTACGTGCGCGAGGCGGTGCGACAGGGTCTCAACCTGACGAACGCCGCCGTCGCCCTGCACACGTCCCAGCCCGGGGTTTCGCGGCAGATCAGGGAGCTGGAGGATGAGCTCGGGGTGGAGATTTTCGAGCGGCGCGGCAAGCGCCTGATCGCACTGACCGAACCGGGGCGCGCGGTGGCCGCCGCGATCGAGCGGGTGCTGCTGGAGACGGAGAATCTGCGCCGCGCGGCCAAGGAGTTTTCCGGGCGCGATGTCGGGAGCCTGACGGTGGCGATCACCCATACCCAGGCGCGCTACGCGCTGCCGCGGGTGGTGGCGGCCTTCCGCAAGCGCTACCCCAAGGTGCACCTGTCGCTGCTGCAGGGCAACCCGCAGAATCTCGCGCGCATGGTGATTCGCGGCGAGGCCGACATCGCGATCGCGACCGAGGCGCTCGCGCACTTTCCGGAGCTGGTGGCCTTGCCGGCCTACGACTGGCATCACTGCGTGGTGGTGCCGGCGGGGCATCCGCTGACCAAGGTGAAGGCGCTGGCCCTGGACGCGCTGGCGCCGTATCCCATCGTCACCTACAGCCCCGAGTTCACTGGGCGCTCGCGGATCAACGACGCCTTCGCGCAGGCCGGGCTGTCGATCGACGTGGTGCTCACGGCGATCGATTCGGACGTGATCAAGACCTATGTGGAACTCGGTCTCGGCATCGGCATCATTGCCGCGATGGCGTTCAACGCGCGCCGCGACACTGGAATGCGCGCGCTCGACGCCTCGCATCTCTTCGGCACGCATACCACGCGCGTGGCCGTCAAACGCGGCGCCTACCTCAGGGACTACGCCTACCGTTTCATCGAGCTGTTTGCACCGCAACTGACCCAGCGTGCGATCGAACAGGCAGCCGTGAAGGCGCGCAAGGGCGCTCCCCTGCCTGGCGCTTAGGCGTTGCGCCCGGCGCGCCCGCCGTCGACAGTGACGATGGTCCCGGTGATGTAAGACGCGGCTTCCGAAGCGAGAAACACCGCCAGATTGGCGACTTCCTCGACGGTGCCCAGCCGGCCGAACGGGAAGTCGGTGGTGAGCTCCGGCCAGCGCTTCTCGTCGCCGAGCTCCTTGGCCGCGCGGGCGCGCCAGCGCACTTCCTGGCGGTCGGTCAGGATGGCGCCCGGATTGATGCCGGCGACGCGCACCCCGAAGTTTGGGCTTTCCGTGCCGAGCGCACGCGTGAAGGCCATCAGTGCGGCATTGGCCATGGTGCCGGCGATATACGGCGCGGTAGGCCGCTCACCGGCAAGGCCGATGATGTTGACGATGGCGCCGTGTTTTGCCTTGCACATCTGCGGATAGATTTTGCGGGTGAGGCTGATGAAGCCGAACAGCTTGAGTTCCCAAGCCTCGCGCAGTTGCGCGTCAGCGATTGCCGTCACCGAGCCGTGCGGGATTGCGCCGGCGTTGTTGACGAGGATATCGAGGTCGCCGCAGCGGTCCGCGAGCGCCTCGCAGGCGCCGGGCTTGCCGAGATCCGCCGCATGAATTTCAATGGTGGCGCCGGTCTCCGCGCGGATCTTCGCTTGCGCTTTTTCGAGGTCGGCCGCCGTGCGCGACGCCAGGTGCACTTTGCACCCCTCGCGTGCCAGCAGATGCGCGATGCCGTAGCCGATGCCGCGCGATGCGCCGGTGACCAGCGCGACCTTGCCTTTGAGTCCGAGTTCCATGCGAGCCTCCACATTGGGAGCGCGGAGTATACCGGCGGTATGTCAACGCCCCTTCGAGAGGGCCGTTATAGGCAGCATGGAGGCCGAATGGCCCCGTGCGGATCCGCCCCGCTTGGCGGAATACAGCACCAGAGGAAAGGAACCACCGTGAGAAAAATCATCGCCACCCTGATCGCCGTCGGTTTTGCCGCGACGACGCTGACCGTTCAAGCCCAACCGACGGCAACCCCCGCCACGCCGACACCGGCTCCGAAAGCCGCGCCCGCTGCGCCCGCCACTCCGGCGACGCCGCCCGCGAAGGCGGAAGCGCCGAAGGCGGATGCCAAGGCCGACGCGAAAGCGGCGCCCAAGGGCGAAGCCAAAGCCAAAGGCGACACCAAGGGCAAGAAGAAAGGCAAGAAAAAAGACGCGAAAGCCACGGCCACCAAGTAACTCCGGTCGCCGGCAGCAAAACGAAACGGGCGGGAGAGTCGCAGACTCCCCCGCCCGTTTTCATTTGAAAGATGGCCGCCATGGAAATGCGAGAGACGAGAGACGAAAAGTCAGCGCAGCCGGACCTCGTACTTCCGTCTATCTTCTCTCGTTTGTCGTCTTTCGCTTTTTCCCCTGGCGTACCCCTCAAGGGGGTATCGAGATCTTGGCGGAAATCTGTTTTCGGTTCAGACCACGCCGTGCTCCTTGAACCACGCCTGCATGCGGTTCCAGCCGTCGTCCGCCGCTTCCTTGCGGTAGCTCGGCCGGTAGTCGGCGTAGAAGGCGTGTGGCGCGCCGGGGTAGACGATGATCTCGCTGGCGGCATGGCCGGCGGCCTTCAGTGCCGAGCGCATCTGTTCGACATGCTCCACCGGGATGCCGGCGTCGGCCTCGCCGTAGAGGCCCAGCACCGGCACCTTGAGCACCGCCGCGAGCTCCACCGGATACGCCGGCTGCAGGGGCGCTTTTCCCGGCGCCACGAGGCGCCCATACCACGCTACGCCCGCTTTCACCTTCGGGTTGTGCACGCAGTAGGCCCAGGTGATGCGCCCGCCCCAGCAGAAGCCGGTGATGCCGAGCTTTGCGGTGTCAGCCCGCCCGCTCGCTTCCGCATGTACTACGGCCGCGTCGAGATCGGACATCACCTGGCTGTCCGGCACGTGATTGACGACCTTGGCGAAGATTTCCTGGTTGTCGGTCATCTGCGTGACGTCGCCCTGCCGGAAATAGTGGTCCACCGCGATCGCGAAGTAGCCGAGCTTGGCGAGCCGCCGGCAGACATCCTTGATGTGTTCGTGCACGCCGAAAATTTCCTGCACCACCAGCACCACCGGAAACTTGCCGGCCTGGTCCGGATGCGCGCGATAGGCCGGCACGGGGCCGGTCATGGTGGCGATCTTCACTTCACCGGCGACGAGGCCGCCAGTGTCCGTGTTGAGGACGGTCGAGGCGATGGGCTGCGTGAGGCGCGCAAACCCCTGAGGCAGCCAGGCGGACGCCAGGTCGCGCCAGTCGGGCAGGCTAGGCGCGAACGCGCCGGAAAACGTGTAACCGGTCATGCGGGTCTCCTCGGAGTGTCTGCGGCGGGGCGAAAAGTGTAGCACCGCGCCCCGCGCCGGTTGTCTGCCGTGCCCCTGGCCAAGAGCGCGTTTCATTCTCTTACGCGCTCTAAGGTAAGCTAGCGCCGCCGTTTAATCAGCGCGAGGAGGGGGCCATGTTCCGGAACATCCTGATCCCGACCGACGGGTCCGAGCTGTCGCAGAAGGCCTTGCGTTACGGGGTCGCCCTCGCCGCCGAGCACGGTGCGAAGGTCACCGTCATCCACGTGATCCCCGACTACCACCTGATGATCGCCTACGAGGGATCGTTCGATCCGGTGACGGAGGCGCGCATCGAGCAGGAGGCCAAGTCCCGCGCGGAAGCCTACCTCCAGTTCGCCATGTCGACGGCAGCCGAGGCTGGCGTGGCCTGCGAGACGGTGTGCGAAACGGGCGACCATCCGCATGACGCCATCCTCAAGACCACCGATGCCCGCGGTTGCGATCTCATCCTCATGACCTCGCATGGCCGACGTGGCCTCGCGGCCTTGTTGCTGGGCAGCGAAACGCGCAAAGTGCTGACCTACACCAAGACCCCCGTGCTGGTGGTTCGCTAGGCGGCTACCGGCACCCCGCCGCCTCCGGTGCGGCAGTGCGGCAAAGACAGCGTTGCCGGGCCTTTCAGAGGCTACATACCATTGAGCAATTATAGTTATTGGTCCTCTATGACTAGGTAAATATAGATTAATTGCGCATTAGAGTTACTTTTTCTTAACTTAATAAAATGTATTGCAATGCCGCAAAAATGGCTTGCAATGCGACGGACGCCACCCCATAATTAAGTTGTCTGGTGCTCGCAACGAGCATCAGCCAACTCCTCCAAAACCTCCTCCTTTGGTGGAATGTTCAGGCGCCGGTCCACAAGACCGGCGCTTTTTTTTGTGCGTTTGTCCGCGCGCGGGTCCGTCAAATGCCTGCGCTATACTCAAACGCACCGCAGCAATTCAATCCCGCGGTAGCCGGCTGCCCGGCGCTTCTCCGGCAGCGGCAAGCACCCGCAGAGCAAACCCTGACCGTCGCGCGACTGTGGCAGGGCGTGCGTATCGATTCAGGGTGAACGCGGGAATGTTGACTGCGGTCAAGGCGCCGACCGCGCGGCAGTCCTAGATTCGCTCGCCTGCCGGCGAGCGTGTGCGACCCTCGAACGAATGGGACGTTGAAAGCGGAACGTTGAAGGAAACCCGATGAAAATCCACGAATATCAAGCCAAGGAAATTCTGCGCAAATACGGCGTGGCCACGCCGCGCAGCGTCCCGTGCTTCAGCGCCGATGAAGCAGTGGCCGCCGCGCGCACGCTGGGCGGCAAGGTCTGGGTGGTCAAAGCCCAGATTCATGCCGGCGGGCGCGGCAAGGGCGGCGGCGTCAAGGTCGCCAAGTCCATCGACGAGGTCGGCACGCTCTCGAAGCAGATCTTGGGCATGCAACTGAAGACGCACCAGACCGGGCCCGAGGGTCAGAAGGTGCGCCGCCTGCTGATCGAGGAAGGCGCCGACATCAAGAAGGAACTGTACGTCGGCCTGGTAGTGGACCGCGGCACGCAGCGCGTGTGCCTCATGGCCAGTTCCGAAGGCGGCATGGACATCGAGGAAGTGGCCGCGCACACGCCGGACAAGATCCACAAGGTGTTCGTCGATCCGGGCACGGGCCTGCGGGACGCCGAGGCCGATGAGGCCGCGCGCCAGATGGGCGTGCCCGAATCCGCGGTGGCGCAGGCGCGTGTCTGCCTGCAGGGCCTCTACAAGGCCTTCGTTGAGACGGATTCCTCGCTCGCCGAAATCAATCCGCTGATCCTGACCGGCGACGGCAGGGTCGTCGCGCTTGACGCGAAAATCAACATCGACGACAACGCGCTGTTCCGGCATCCGGACCTCGCGGCGCTGCGTGACCTGGACGAGGAGGATCCCGCCGAGGTCGAGGCTTCCAAGTTCGACCTCAATTACATCCAGCTCGAAGGCAACATCGGCTGCCTGGTGAACGGCGCCGGGCTGGCGATGGCGACGATGGACGCGATCAAGCTGTACGGCGGCCGTCCGGCGAACTTCCTCGACGTCGGCGGCAGCGCGACGGCGGAGAAGGTCACCGAAGCCTTCAAGATCATGCTGCGCAACCCGGAGCTGAAGGCGATCCTCGTCAACATCTTCGGCGGCATCATGAAGTGCGACACCATCGCCGAAGGCGTGGTGGCCGCCTCGCGCGCGGTTTCGCTGAAAGTGCCGCTGGTGGTGCGGATGAAGGGCACCAACGAGGATCTCGGCAAGAAAATCCTTGCTGACTCCGGCCTGCCGATCATCACCGCCGACAACATGGCGCAGGCGGCCGAGCGCGTGGTCGCCTCGGTGAAAGGCGGCAAGGCCGGCGCCGCCAAACCCAAGACCGCGGCGGTCAAGGCGCAGCCCAAAGCCAAGCCCAAAGCGAAGACCAAGCCTAAAACCGGCGCCAAAGCCAAAAAAGCCCGGCCCGCCGCCAAGGCCGCCGGGAAAAAGTCGATGCCCAAGACAAAATCGCGCAAGCCGGCAGTCAAGGCGAGACCCGGGAAAAAGCGTCCCGCGCGCAAGGCGGCGAAAAGGAAAGCGAAATGAGCATCCTCATCGACAAGCACACGCGCGTGATGACGCAGGGCATCACCGGCAAGACAGGCCAGTTCCACACCAAGACGGGCAAGCTGTATGCGAACGGGGCCAACTGCTACGTGGCGGGGGTGAATCCCCGCAAGCCGGGTGAGTCCTACGAGGGCATCCCGATTTTTGCCACGGTAAAGGAAGCCAAGGAACAGACCGGCGCCACCGTGTCGGTCATCTACGTGCCGCCGCCGTTCGCCGCCGCCGCCATCGACGAGGCGGTGGAAGCAGACCTGGACCTCGTGATCTGCATCACCGAGGGCATCCCGGTGCGCGACATGGTCCAGACCAAGTACAAGATGCTGGGCAAGCGCGCGCGGCTGATCGGCCCCAACTGTCCGGGCGTCATCACGCCGGACGAGATCAAGATCGGTATCATGCCCGGCCACATCCACAAAAAAGGCCCGATCGGCGTGGTGTCGCGTTCGGGCACGCTGACTTACGAAGCGGTCGGCCAGCTGATGGCGCTGGGCATCGGCCAGTCGTCCTGCGTCGGCATCGGTGGCGATCCGGTCAACGGCCTGAAGCACATCGACGTGCTGAAGCTGTTCAACGACGATCCGCAGACCGAAGCGGTGATCATGGTCGGCGAGATCGGCGGTGACGATGAAGAGACTGCTGCGCGCTGGGTCAAGGCGCACATGAAGAAGCCGGTGGTGGGCTTCATCGCCGGCGTTACCGCGCCGCCTGGCAAGCGCATGGGCCACGCCGGGGCGATCATTTCCGGCGGCAAGGGTACCGCGGACGAGAAGCTTTCCGTGATGGAGGCCTGCGGCATCCGCACGACCAGAAATCCGGCCGAGATGGGCAAGCTGCTGAAATCGGTGTGGAAGAAGTAATCCGGCGGCGCCTGCGGGCCGCACTGAACTAGGAGAAGGCGTGGACGGCGGGATCAAACCAGCAGGGGG
>ENA-ORBV01002853-ORBV01002853.1-microbial-mat-metagenome-genome-assembly--contig:-NODE-2853-length-35774-cov-4.948819_pt1 | contig 35774 bp, 32 predicted proteins | sample MGYA00237777_ERZ505514 | MGnify/ENA primary metagenome ERZ505514 (study PRJEB26160, sample SAMN06269048) | microbial mat metagenome | isolation source: Oligotrophic lake microbial mat | place... | reverse complement strand
GGCCGCGGGGAGATCGCCGGCTGCCCCGAGCACGCGCGCGAGGAGCCGCCTCGCCTCGCGGTCGTCGGGCGAGCCGACGAGGTGCGCCCGGAGCACCGCCGCCGCCTCCGCCTCCTGGTGCTGCCGCACGAACGACAGCGCGCGCTCCACGGCCGTCGGCTTCGCGCACGCGCCCGCGCACGCCGCGAGGACGGCCGCGACGGTTAGGTGGTAAAGGGTGCGGCGCAAGGGAGAGACGACGCTATGTCACAGCACTCCGAGATCAAGATCATCGGCGTCCTCGAAGCGAACAATTCTGAAGGCGGCAAACGCGCGGAGCAGTTCGGCCGGATCGATATCGACAGGCCGGCGCTGCGCCGCACTGCGGTCTGATGCGAAACTCTCGACCACCACCACGCCGCCAGGCCTGAGGGATCGGTGAAGACGCGCCACGTAGGCGGCGTCGGCAATCGACCCGGGGCCGTAGATGACGGCAATCAGATCCCACTGATTGGTGCCCGGGTCGAACCGCTCGTCGCTCTCTTGAATGGCGGTGATCGACACGCCGGCACGAGCCGCCTGCGCCTTCGCCACGGCCAGGCCCTCGGCCGATACGTCGAAGCCCGTCACGGTATAGCCCTTCACAGCCAGGGCCACGGCGTTGCGCCCCTGACCCATGCCGACCTCCAGCGCCCGCCCAGGCGTGCGCCCCTCGAGTGCGGCCATGAGCAGCGCGTTGGCCTTGGTGTCGAAGTTGGGCGTGGCACTCGCATAGATCTTGTCGAACATCAGCGGCCACGCGTCGTTGCGCTCGCGCATGAGCCGAAGCACGACGCCCATTTCGCGTCCGGCGTCGGCTGGCGTGCGCCCCTGCGTGGTCAGACTCGCCTGATAGCCCTGGAGCATCTCGAGCGGACCATTCGCCGACGGGGCCACGCGCAGCCAACCCAGAAACCGCTGCCACGCCACATCGTCGGTGGTCTGCGCGGTACCGCTCAATCCAAACATCAGGACGCACGCTACCGTGGCGCCGAGGAGGCGCCGCATCGACAATGACATGGCGGACATGCCTGCAGAGTAGCAGAACATGGAGACTACTTCGGCATCAGCACCGTGTCGATCACGTGGATGACGCCGTTCGACGCGACGATGTCGGCCTTGGTCACGTGCGAGGCGTCAATCATCACGCCGCCGCCCATGGTCGACACCTTCGCCGAGCTGCCCTGCACCGTCTTGGCCGAGGTCATCTTCACCACGTCGGCTGCCATCACCTTGCCGGACACCACGTGATACGTGAGGATGGCGGTGAGCTTGGCCTTGTTCTCGGGCTTGAGCAGATCCTCGACGGTGCCCTTCGGCAGCTTCGCAAACGCCTCGTCGGTCGGCGCGAACACGGTGAACGGACCGGCGCTCTTGAGCGTGTCGATCAGGCCGGCGGCGGTCAGGGCCGCGGCAAGAGTACCGAACTGGCCGGCAGCGACGGCCGTCTCGACGAGGTCTGAGGTGGTAACAGCAGTAAGCACGTGGGTCTCTTTCGTTGTGCGAGCACAACCATGAAGGGCGGTGGAGCGGAGGGCAGCGTCGAAGGACGCGCGCCACAGCAAATAGGACGCGCGGACCGATGGGCGCGGTTCAGCGGCGTGGCGTAGAATTCGCTCGCGTGCCCCTAGCTACCGGTGAGCCACTCGACGAGCGGGCTTCACATGTGGCCCCCGCCGCCGCACGCACGTCATGCTGACCGAGACGCTGTGCACGCGCTGCGGGCTGTGTTGCGATGGCACGCTGCTCGGCGACGTGGAACTGACCGGACCCGCGGAGGCCGCGCGGCTCGAGCTGCTGGGGCTCGATGTGGACACCGACGACGGCGACGCCGACGTGCTGCCGCTGCCCTGCGCCGCGCTTCGGGGCACGTGCTGCAGCATCTACACGCAGCGACCGCGCACCTGCCGCGCGTTCGAGTGCCGGCTGCTGCAGAACGCGCAGCGGGGCGCCGTCTCGGTGCACGACGCGCTGGCGCGGATTGCACATGCGCGCGCGCAGGCGCAGCACGTGAAGGCGCTGCTCACCACGGTGGAAGCGCGACCCGCCCGGCTGCCGCTCGCGGAGCGCGTGGCCGACGCGATCGCGGCGTCTGCCGGCGCGGGGCCACGAGCCGCCCGCACGATAGCCGAACTCGACGCCGCGATGATCGCGCTGACGCGCACGATCCGCAGGACGTTCCTCGACTGATCGCCGCGCGCGGCCGCGCGGTAGTTCAGCGATCCTCGCCCGACGTCAGTCCGACTCGACCCACTCCGCCGGCGGCATGATCGCGGTCTGCGGGGTGCCGCCAGGATCGGGACGTCCAGACCCTTGAAGGCGGCTGATGGCGCGCACGGTCATGTCGTGGTCGCACAGAATCTGGCACGACAGGCGTACGCCTGTGAGCGCGCGCGCGGTGAGCCGGTCGCGCTCCGCCACGGTCTGTTTCGCCGGCTCGCCGTCGATGAACTCCACGCGGCAGGTGGTGCAGCGGGCGTTGCCACCGCAGGCATGCAGAATGTCCACGCCGGCATCCTGCTCGATGGCGAGTACCAGCCGCTTGCCGTCAGGAACGTCGAACGTTCCGTATCCTTCAACTGTCAGTGTGGGCATCCGCGAATTGTACTGGCCCAGGACCGCTGGCGGATACCGGTCTTCGCCGGGCAGCCGTGCTGCCATGGCGAGTCGCACGCTCGAGCTACGGATTCAGTTCGGCGCGCGTGGCCCCGGCAGCCGCGGTAACGAAATTGGCGAGAAAGCGCGCCATCCGCTCGAGGCCGGGCGCGGAGCTGACGTCGAGCACCTCGCCGGTAGTGTGGTAGAGGGGCGGCGCCTGCATCACGCTCACCTTGGCCACCTTCAACTCCGTCCAGCCGCCGGTCTCGCCGCTCTGGAACGTGGAGCGCTCGGCGATGACGTTCACGCCGTAGCTGGCGGGCCCGCGATCGACGAGCGTCTGCAGGAACGGCGCGTTGTTGGTGACGCCCACCGCGATCGGCGCTTCGCCCGAATCGGCCTGCGCGGGCCGTTGATGCCGGGCGTGTGGTGCCCGGCGCTGGCCACGAGCACCAGCGTGCGCTCGGGCGGCGTGGCTGCCTTGCCGTAGTGGCGCGCCAGGGCCACGAGCACGGCCAGGCCATCGGCGTTGTCGCCGGCGCCGTCGAACCAGGCATCGGCGTGCGCGTTCAGCACGACCGTGTCGGGACTGCGGCCGGGAATGACGGCCACGGCGTTCACGGCCTTCAGGCCACGGAACGTCTGGGTGGTGAGATCGACGCGTACGCGCACCGCGTTCGGCATACCCGCCTGCGTGGCGCGATCGAGCAGCGATTCCGGGAACCAGCCGTCGCGTCCGCCGATGTTGAGGCACGGATTGCCGCAGTCGCTGAAGTCGCGTGACAGCTCGTTGCCGGGCAGGCGCACGAGATTGAACACGCCCACGGCGCCGCGCTTCACGGCAATCTTGCCCTTCACGTCGAGGTGGCTGAGCACGGCAGCACTGGCGGTGCCCACGTAGATGAGTGGCGCCGTGAGGGATCCGCCGGCGATCTGCGAAGGGCCAACTGGCAAGGCGGATTCGAGCACCAGGTCTTCGGGGCCGGGGCCAAACGCCGGATCGGTCAGCAGCGTGACCCTCCACGTGAGCGGCAGCCACAGCGACGCGCGCGCGTCCCGCGCGATCGGCTGCAGGCGCACGTCTGTGATGCCCGCCTGGCGGAACTGGTCGGCGGCCCACGCCACGGTCGTGTCGCTCGACGGGAAGCCACTGATGCGACCCCACATCTGACCGTTGCCCACCTCTTTGCGCGCGCGGCTGTCCACGGCGAACTGCACGATCGTCTGCACGTCCGCCTTGATGGCAGCGGCGTCGAACTCCGGCGCGGACGCATCACCAGGCGGCACAGCCACCGGCCGCGGCGGCCGCGTGCCGACGAGCACCGCAGGGGCACGCGTGCCCCCCGGCAAGGTCAGACCAAACCACGGCCCCTTGGGCGCCGCGGGCGTCTGGGCCTGCGCATGACCGAGACCGAGCGTGAGGACGAGCGCGACAGGGATGTGGACGGCGATACGCACGCGGCCATTGTAAGGGCGGCGCGTCAGCGAATGTAGCGACCGGGTTGGCCTTCGTTCCACGGCGCGTAGGTGGCGGCAAAACGCAGCCGTTCGTGCGTGGGCGGATGGCTGAATGCCCAGAACACGAGCAGCGGATGAGGCCGCGGATACGACAGCCCCTTCTCGCCCAGCTTCTGGAAGGCACGGGCCGCCACCTGCGACGAATCAGGCGTGAGGCCGTGAATCACCTCGAGCCCGTAGATGTCGGCCTGATGTTCGAGGTAGCGGGAGACCGCCGCCGACACCGGTTGCGTGGCTAGTGAGAACACGCTCAACAGCAGCAGCAGCGCCGGCAGCGACGCCCAGTCGTCGATGCCGCGCACGCCCCACCGCGGGCCAAAGCGCGCCAGCAATCCGCCCATCAGGCGCGCGGCCAGATACAACTGCAGCAGAAGGCCGGCGATCGCGAACGCGATCGACAGCCAGATGTGGTTGAGCACGTAGTGGCCCAGCTCGTGGCCAAACACGAAAGTCGTTTCGGGGATGGCGAGGTCACGCGACGTGTTGTCCCACACCACCACGCGCTTGCTGGCGCCGATGCCGGTGACGTACGCGTTGTAGGTGGTGACCTTGTCGCTCGCCTGCATCTCGAACATGCGCGCGCGGGCGATCGACAGGCCGCCGCGGGCCATCACTTTCTCCAGCTCCGGCACGAGCGCCGGCTGCCGCGCTGCGAGCGGCGCAAACGTGTTGAAGAGCGGCGCGATGAAGATCGGGCCGATGAAGACCAGCAGCAGCACCACCGGGATGGACGTGAGCCAGCCGTACACCCACCACCGCGTCGGGCTACGCCGCAGGAACCCGTAGAGGCCCCACACCATCACGGTGCCGAGCGCCGTGCCCAGCAGCTCGCCCTTGGTCCAGTCCCAGAACCACGACGACCAGCCCTGCACTGACAGTCCGTATTGCACCTGCAGGTGGTGGCCGTACAGGGAGACCGGCAGGCTCAGCACGTCGAGCGTCAGCAGCATCAGCGGCGCAAAGACCAGGGCCTGCACGACGCGGCGGCGGCTGACGCGCTCTGCCAGATCGCGAAAGCGCGGGGCCACGCGGGTGGTCAGCAGCAGCGCCAGCACGCCCAGACCGTAAAGCGTGCCCACCACCAGCATCACGGTGCTGGTGCGATAGAGCGCTTCGGCCTTGGCGAGCGTATCGGGTGGCAGTTGGTACTCGGTGAGCCGCTCGGTGCTGGGCACGAGCGCGGGCGCCTGTGCCTGCACCAGCGCTGCAGTTACGGCGAGGCACACGACCGCAGCCACTGCCAGCGAGGCACGCCGGCTCCCCATCATGCGGTCATCCGGCGGAGGCACACGATCGCCAGTGTAGCCGACCGTCGCGTAGATTCGATCGCGCGTGACTTGGCCCACGCCTTCGCCGTGCTATGTTGCGCGCAATCCCATGCGCCAGCCCCACGATGCCGTTCGCGAGCACCTGGTGCGGGTCCTCGACTGGGAGGACGCGCACGTCACCTTCGACAAGGCCGTGGCCGGTATCCCGCCGGAGACGCGAGGCACGCGCCCGCCCGGCTTCGAGCACTCGTCGTGGCAGCTCCTGGAGCACATCCGCATCGCGCAGGACGACATCCTCGACTTCTGCGTGAACGCCACCTACGAGCACAACCTGACGTGGCCGGACGACTACTGGCCACCCACACCAGCGCCGGCCAATGCCGCCGCGTGGGACGCCAGCATTGCGGCGTGCACGCGGTCGCGCGAGCGGCTGCAGCAGCTCGCGCGGGAGATCGACGACCTTGCCGCCACTGTGCCGACGGGAAAGGCGAACCACACCTACCTGCGCGCGATCCTGCTGGCGGCCGATCACGTGGCGTATCACGTTGGCCAGATCGTGTCCGTGCGAAAGGCACTTGGGGTATGGGGCTAGTGCGAGCGGCTATGGTGCGCCGGCGCTACCGGTGATCGCGATCGTGGCCACGTAGGCGTTGCGGTCGATCCCCTTCCCAAACGTGGGTCTGGGCTCGAGGCGCTCGAGCCTCAGTCGCAGCCCGGCGGCAGTCGCAGATTGCGCGTTGGCCAGGCCCGTGTGCAGGGTGACGACCTCCGCCGCGCCCTTGACCGGCTGCACGCGAAGCGTCACGGCAGCATCGCCCGCCCACACGCAGGCCACGTTGGTGGGACACCGCGAGTCGTCGGAGACCTCGGTGAAGGTGACCACCGTGGTGGACGTGGGCGGCGTGACCGACCCGCCGATGTGCAGCGAGGCGAGCGTGTCGGCGTCTGGCTGGGCGGACGCCGGAGCTGCCGAGGCCGCCGGGACGAGTGGTGCCGCCGGCCGTGGGCCGCTGTTGTCGAGATCTGCGGCAATCAACCAGCGTCCGTCTGCGCCCATTCGCAGGGCCAGCACGAAGCGGCCGCCGGGCCCGGTGGACTGCGGATAGCGATAGCCGCCCACAATGTAGCTCACCGTGTCTGACACCGAGAAGGCGTAGGCCGTGAGTTGCAGCGCGCCGCCGGGGCGGGTGCCGTCGCGCCACGCGCGTTCGTAGTCGCGCAGCACGCGGTCCAACGCAGGGGGCAGCGAGATTGCGGGCGGCACCGCCTCGGCCACGGATGACGCGGGCTGTTGAGCCATCGCCGGCGCGAGGACGGCCGCGACGGCGAACGCGGTGACGAGGATCAGACGCGTCATGTGCCGCCCACCGGGCCGAGGTAGCGGTCGAGCCAGTCGAGAATCTCCTTGAACACCAATTGAGGACGCGGCGGAATGTGGCCGCCCTCGAGCACCGCGTGTCGTTTCTGATCGGCCGGCGATCCCAGCGCGTTGAAGAGCGGCACCTGTGCGGTGTCGTAGGGCAGGTCGAAGTCCTCGCGGCCGTTGACCATCAGCACGGGCTGCGTGACCCGCGGGGCGAAGTTGACCGGGTCTGTCTCGGCGGGGACAGTCCACGTCTCGAACCCGCCCGAGAGCAGCACGCCGGTGCGCAGCCGCGGCTCGATGGCGAGGTAGACCGGGCCGAGCTGTGCGCCCAGGCTCACCCCGTAGAACGCGATCTTCGAAGCATCGATGTCGGGCCGCGAGGCCAGGTAGTCGATGGCCCGGCGCAGATCCTGGCCGCGCTGGACGCTGACCTCGCGCAGAAAGTTGGCGCCGGTGGACTGGCGACGGCGCTCGTAGGTCTGCTGGTAGATAGGAAACGCCACGGCGCGCCCGGAGCGCACCACGAACTGCAGCCAGTGGGTGTAGGCGGCGCGACTCGAGGCCGTGCGCACCGCATCGGAGCCCGGAAAATACACCAGGGTCTGGTAGGGCGGCCGGCCGGTCTTCGGCAGCAGCAGGATCATCGGCACGCGCTCGCTACCGTAGGCGGCGGTGTACGACACGCGCTCCATCACCCAATCGGCCTGCTCCTCGTCGCGCTCGTCGATGCGGCCGTCGAGTGGATGCGCGTCGTAGTCGTAGAGCCGCTTGTAGGCTTGGAAGAGCTCGTCACCCACAGCGACGAGCGACTTCGGATCGCGTTCCAGCGTGGCGACCGGTTTGGTCAACATCGGATCGACGGACGAACGTTGCAGCATGCAGCGAAATCCGAAGCCGGCGTCGCGCGTGAACGGCGTCCGCGCGTCCTCGTCGTGATACGCATGCGAGGCTTCGAACCACGCGCCGCCGAGGGTGAAGCGCAGGCCCGCGGTGCTCTCGTTCCACACCCATTCCTTGACGTTGCCAGCCATGTCCAGGGCGCCGTACGGGCTGAGGCCGCCGGATACGCCGACTGGCTGCGGCCCCCGTCCCCCGAAGTTGCTCACCTGCAGGACTTCCGAGAAGGCGCCGTTCGTGCCAGCGGCGCGCCGCCAGTGGTAGATGGTCGGCAGGGCGCGCCCGGCGAATGCGGCGTAGGCCGCGGCTTCGTACCAGCTCACACCGCTGACCGGCTGATCGCCGGTGGCATCAGGGAACGTGCCTACCTCCCAGGAGGACGGGCCGGGCCGGCCGGTGGCGTCGCGCAGCAGTGCCATTGCCTCGTCCCACGACAGCGTCTTCCCGGAGTGGACGAAGGGCTGGGTCCAGAACTCGCGCCGCTGGTAACCGCCAGCGTCCACGAACGTCTTGAACTGGCGATTGGTCACTTCGGTGACGTCGATGAAGAACTCGGGCAGCTCCACCTGGCCGGCCTCGACCGGCAGTTCGGCCTCGCCCGCCGGCACCTGCACCATCCCGGGAGGCAGGGAGCCCGCGGCAGCCAACGTCACCTCTAACGGAAACGGATTCGGGATCAGCTCGCGCGTGTCGTGGCCATCGAGCGTGAACCGCCAGCGCATCTGGCCGAGCGGCACGTTGGCGGTGAGGGGTGTGCGGCCCAGGACGATCCACTCATCACGCGCGGCAAGGGATCGAATCGCGACCTCGGCGCCTGGAGGCTGCGAGGAGATCGGCACCTTCAGCGTGGCGCCGACCCACGCGGCTGCCAGCTGCGGATCGTCCGGGGCGGTGGCCAGCGCCTGCTGGGCCAGGCGATACGCGGCTGCCGGCTCGCCGGCTGAGGCAAGGCGGCTGATCTCGGGGATGGCCTCGTCGCGCACCCAGCGCTCACGGGCTTCGCGGACGCGCAGCCACAGGAACCCGCTACCAGCCAGCACCAGCACGACGACGGCCGCGGCGATGAGCGCTGTTTGTGACACACGCCGGCCCGGCGCCGCCGCCTGTTCGATGTCGGCCACCGCTGCGAGCAGCGCCTGGTGCATCTCGCGTCCTGAGGCGAAACGTGCCGCCGGCTCCTTGGCCAGCGCCTGCGACACGACGGTCGCCACGCGGTGCGGCGTGCAAGGGTTGATTGCATCCACCGCGGGTGGATTGAAGTGCATCGTCGCGTCCATCCGGCTCCACGAGGAGTCGCCGACGAACGCCGCCTGGCCGGTGAGCATGTAGTAGAGCACGGCGCCGAGCGCGAACACGTCGGACGCGGGCCCGGCGGACTGGCCGGCCACCTGCTCGGGCGCCATGTAGCCCGGCGTGCCGACCACCTGGCCCGGAGCGACGAGGGTGGCGCCAAGCGTGGGCGCGCGCGTGGCGTCGCCTGGCAGCGACGTGTGGCGGGCGATGCCGAAGTCCAGCACCTTCACGCGGCCGGCGGTGGTGACCATCACGTTGCCGGGCTTGATGTCGCGGTGCACGATGCCCTGCGCGTGGGCTCCAGCGAGCGCGTCGGCGATGTCTAAGGCGCAGCGAAGGGCCTGCGCTACCGGCAGACCCCCGGGCGGCACCGCGCGGTCGAGCGGCACGCCGGCCACGTGTTCCATCACGATGAACGCCACGTCGCCCTGCTGCTGCACGCCGTGGATGGTGACGATGTGCGGATGGTTGAGGGCCGAGGCGGCCCGCGCCTCGTGCAGCAGGCGCGCCCTGGCTTCGGCGCCGGTAACCTCGATGATCTTGATGGCCACCGTGCGGTTCAGCTCGGTGTCGCGCGCACGGTACACCGTGCCCATGCCGCCTTTGCCGAGGCGTTCTTCGACGAGGTAGTGGAGGAGGGTGGTGCCGATCATCAGCGGACCGCAGCGATTCTACGCCGAGGACCCGCCTGCGCGCGTCGTAGTTGCGACCAGCGCGAGGCCGTGCAGCGGCACCGAGCTGTTGGCCGGATAGCGCACCCGCACGAGCCTGACCCAGTCGTTCTCGAACAGCACTCGCGGACGCACCCGGTTGGCCGAGCAAGTGGCGGCGCGGACACAGAGTAGGACAGTCTCCTTTCGACCGAAGTACGCGAGACAACCGCGGTCGCATCCGCTTTGTACTTGACAGGTTTTCAGGCGGGACCGGCGCAAAGTTCCGGCCTCGTTGTCGCGGCGACCCCCAGTCGACGCGGCTGCGTTCTCGCGCGCGATCGAGCGCGACTCCACGCTCGACAAGGGATCGCGGCGCGTTCGCCTCACTGCAGTCAATCTCCGGCGGCAAAAACTGCGATGCGATGATGCCGCATGGCCACTGCATCTCTGACTTCGTCCACCGAAGAACTCGGTGAGGCAATCGCGGCGCTGGCGGTGCGACTTCACGCCGGCACCTACGAGCTGCTCGTGCTTCTGCGCCAGTTCGACGACCGCATCACGTGGAACAACGGCTTCGCATCCTGCGCGCATTGGTTGCACTCCACCCCAACGCCGCGATCTCGTACGCCAAAGTGCGAGCACTCACCCGCGTGGCCACACCCGACAACGAAGTCTCGCTGTTGGATTTCGCGCAGGCCGGCACTGCCGCCCAGGTGGAGCGCTTCGTAGGGGCGTGGCGGCGCGTGGACCGGGTGGCAGCGGCGGAAGCCGAGGCCGCGGTCGATCGGCTGTTCCGCGAGGCGCAAGGTGGGCCGAAGGCCGAACGCGTAGCGAATGAGGTGACGCCGGCGCAGCGCCGGGCCGACGCGCTTGGTCTGCTGGCTGAGGTGGCGCTCGCGTCCGACCTGGACCGCGGGTGTGCCGGTGATCGCTACCAGGTGGTGCTGCATATGGAGGCCCACAAGGGTGTGGCGGCAGGGGATGGTCTGGCCGGCACGATGGAACTGGACCACGGCGCACTGCACGTCTCCGCGGAGACGTCGCGGCGCCTGTCGTGCGACGCGGCGGTGGTGCGGATGCAGCACGACGCTGACGGCGCGATTCTCGACGTGGGGCGCAAGACGCGCTCGGTACCGCCTTCAATCCGGCGGGCGCTTCAGGCCCGCGACCGGAGTTGCCGGTTCCCGGGCTGCACGGCGCGTCGCTGCGACGCGCATCACGTGGAGCACTGGGTGGACGGCGGCGCAACCAGCCTCGAGAACCTCGTGTTGCTCTGCCGGCGGCATCACCGGGCAGTCCATGAAGGCGGGTGTGAGATGTGGCAGAACGGGAATGGGACGATCACGTTCCTGCGTCCCAATGGAGCGGTGTTGGAGGTCGCGCCGGCGCTGCCGACTGCTGTCGCGCGTCTGGACGAGCCTTCGTGGGAGCCTGACGACATCCCCGTGTGGGACGGCACGCCGTTGCATCTGGCCTACGCCATCGACGTGCTCTATAAGCGGCCAGATGCCAAGGGGGCGGCGCCACGGCTCTGGCCAACTCCCCGACTGCGTCGTTCTCAGGACATGGACACGCCGTCGCAGTCACACGCATTTCTGAGAGGAAGTACGCGAGGATAAGCCGGTCCCCGGAGGTCCCTCAATGCGTGCCACTCGCGTCGCCCTCGTTGTCGTGCTGCTCGTCGCTGGCGCCTGGGCCGCCACCGGCCTGGCCCAGTCGCAGAACCCCTTCGGCCAGCCCTCCGCCGCCACACCGCAGCCGGCCGCCGACATCAAGGCCGTGCCAGGCTCGCGTGCGCAGGGCTGGCTCAGCCAGGGCCGCTCCGAAGTGGTGGCGCGTCACGGCATCGTGGCCACGAGCGATCCGCTCGCGGCGCAGGCCGGGCTCGACATCCTGCGCCAGGGTGGCAACGCGATTGACGCTGCGGTCGCCACCGGCGCCATGCTCGATGTGACCTCGCAGAACGACACCGGCATCGGCGGCGATCTCTTCGCCCTGGTGTGGGTGGCGAAAGAGAAGAAGCTCTACGCGCTGAACGCCGCCGGCTGGGCGCCGGCTGGCTGGACGCCGGAGTTCTTCGCGAAGCTCGGCGCCAAGCAGGTGCCGGGGTCCGGCGTGAACGCCGCCACCGTGCCTGGCGCGGTGGCCGGCTACGACGCGTTGCTTACGCGCTTCGGCACGATGGGCTTCAAGGAGACGTTTGCGCGTGCCGCGCAGGTAGCGGAGGAAGGCTGGGGCCTGGCCGAACGCCGGCACAGCGACGTGCTGGACTCGGTGAAGGGCCTCGCTGCCGATGCGGATTCGCGCGCCACGTTCCTCGACGGCGACAACGCGCCGCCGCTCTACGGCATCATCCGCAATCCCAATCTGGCCAAGGCGCTGCGCCTGCTGCAGGCACAGGGCAAAGACGTGTTCTACAAGGGCGAGATCGCCGCCGCCATCGTGGCCAAGGTGCAGGCGAGCGGCGGCGTCATGAGCCGCGACGATCTTGCCACCTTCGCGCCCGAGTGGGTCGAGCCGATCGGCACGAACTATCACGGCTACGACATCCACCAGTTGCCGCCACCCGGGCAGGGCTTTGCCGCGCTCGAGATGCTGAACATCCTCGAGGTGTGCATGCCGAAGCTGGGCGTGAACCTGGCCTCGCTCGGCCCGTCGGACCCGATCTACTGGCACATGATGGTCGAGGCCAAGAAGCTCGCCTACGCGGATCTGCTGGCCAGGAACGGCGATCCGAAGTTCGCGACGGTGCCGGTGGCGCAACTGATCTCGAAGGCGCACGCGGCTACACTGTGCGGCAAGATCGATCCCGCCAGGGCCGCCACGCCCAGCGTGAACGGCGGCACCGACGGCGGCACCATCTACCTGACCACGGCCGACCGCTGGGGCAACATGGTGTCGCTCGTGCACAGCGTGTTCAGCGTCTACGGCAGCCGCGCCACGGTGGGGCCGTACGGCTTCGTCCTGCACAACCGCGGCAGCGCCTTCTCGCTCGACCCGAAGAGCCCCAACGTGGTGGCGCCGCACAAGCGGCCGTTCCACAGCATCATGGCCGGCTTCGTGATGAAGGACGGCCAGCCACTGATGGCGTTTGGCAACATGGGCGGCAGCGTGCAGCCCGAGACGCATGCGCAGCACATGGTGAACCTGATCGACCACGGCATGAACGTGCAGATGACCACCGATGCCGCGCGCTTCACGCACAATCAGAACACCAATATGCTGTCGCTCGAGCACCACCTGTTGGCGCTCGTGGGCACGGCACTCGAAAGCAAGGGCCACAAGGTGCGCGGCGTCGACGGCGGCGCCGTGGGCGGCTACCAGGGCATCTTCTTCACGCGCGATCCGCGGCTGCCCGAGCCCACGTTCGACCGCCGCAGCATCACCGAGGATCACGCGGTGAACGGCGTCTACCGCGCGGGATCAGACCATCGCAAGGACGGTCAGGCGGTGGGCTGGTAGCTATGTCGCAGACGCGAAGTGCCGCAGAGGCACCGCCACATCGGGGAACGCGCGCAGCACTGCCGCGTCGTTGGTGACGAGCCGCGCGCCCAAGTCGTGAGCCAGCGCCACGAACTCGCAGTCGTAGGTGGAGCATCCCGACCGACTCGCGAGTGACAGCACGCGCGCCGTCTCGACCGAATACTCGCGGCCGCGCAACTGGGCTTCTGCCGCCGCTGCGATGTCGTTGGCGCGGGGCAGCGAAAGGGCGCGGCGCTTGTGGGCGCCCGCCAGCACGCTCCGGAACTCGGAACGCCAGAGCAGAGGCACGGCCCATTCGGCATCGTCAACGAGCAGTCGTTCGGCGGCCGTCGTGAACTCGCCTGGCAACCACAGGTACGCCATCACGTTGGTGTCGACGACGGTCACGGGCGACCCTGCGTCACCCAGGTACGCAATTCGCCATTGCTCACTCGCTTCACGCCAGCACGCAACTGCCGGGCCCGGGCCAGCAACTGATCGGGGTCGACGCGTTCGCCGGCTGTGGCCTGTTCCAGGCACGCCAGCGCCTCCTGGCTGAGACTCCGCCGATTGCGGATGGCTCGCTGGCGCAACTCCTCGTGCAAGCCGTCGGGAATATCTTTGAGCGTGAGACTAGCCATGCCACCAATATAGCACCACAATGGTTGCGCTGGCGCGTGGCGAAGCGTGATGGACAGGCCCACGTTCACCAACTCGCGAGCGCCAGGAACGCGGCAAAGTCGTGACAGGCCAGGTCGGGCGGTGTGTCCATGGCCGCGAACTGCGCCTCGCTGAAGCTGGTCGTCACGGCCACCACGCGCATGCCAGCGGCCTTGGCCGCCACGATGCCCATCGGCGCGTCTTCGAAGACGACGCAGCCGTCGGCCGGAATCTGCAACTGCCGGCTGGCCTCGATGAACACATCGGGCGCCGGCTTGCCGCGCGGCACCTGATCGCCGCGCACGATGGTGGGAAACGCGGTGGTGAGGCCGGTCTCGCTGAGCGTGTGCGCCACGTTCAGCTCGGGCGCCGACGTGGCGAGCGCCACGGCGATGCGTTGGGCCGCCAAGCGCTCGAGCAGGGCCGGCAGGCCCGCCACGAGGGTGAGCCGGCCGCGCGACAGCTCGCGGTACAGCCCTTCCTTCTCGTGCTCGTAGGCTTGCCATTCCTCGCGCGACATCTCACGATCGAACAGCACTGGAAAGATCTCGCTGTTGCGCCGTCCATCGAGCTTGGCCCGGTCGGCCGGGGTCAGCGCCGGCAGGCCGTGACGCTCGGCAAAGACCGCGAACGCCTCGGCGTGCAGTGACATGTTGTCGACGACGGTGCCGTCGAGATCGAAGATCGCGGCGCGCGGGCGCCGAATCACGGCTGGATCGTGGCGGTCTTGATGTAGTCCATCTTCGGGAACGACTTGATCAGGTAGGCGTTGCCCTCGGCCACGACTCGTCCCTGCGGCGGACCGCCGCCGCGCGGCGCGCCCTCGCCGTAGCCGGTGTAGATCTTGTCCACCACCTCGATGCCGCTCGCCACCTCGCCAAACGGCGCGAAGCCCATGCCGTCGAGGTTGGCGTTGCTGCGGAAGTTGATGAACACCTGGGTGGTGCGCGTGTCGGGCGAGGCGCCCATGGCGAAGGTGATGAAGCCCTTCTTGTTGCTCTGCGTCACCTTGTCGGGCGGGATGCGCGCGGTCTGCCACACCTTCGACACGTTCGCATTGCCGTTGAGGCCGAACTGCACCATGAAGTTGGGCACGGCGCGGAAGAATCGAACGTCGTCGTAGAAGCCGTTCTTCACCAGGTTGTAGAAACGGTCGGCGCCGTTGGGCGCCCATGCGCGCGTGACCTTGACCACGAACTCGCCCACGCTGGTGTCGAACTTCACGTTGTAGGTGTCGGGCGCCGTGTCCTTGAAGGCCGCCGGCACCATCAACGACTTGCGCACGGCTGCCTGCTCGGCGTGTGTCCCGACGGCCGCCGCGGCCAGAGCGAGAAGTGCCGTCAGTGCCACAGTGCGTGTTCCACGAATCATGAACATGTCCCTCCGTTCCTTACTCTACAGGCTTCCTTCACGCGCGTGCCAGCTCGCTGACAGCGCGAGCGACCGCCTGCGCGTAGCGCGTCACCAGTGAATCCGTGATCGTGCGCGGGTAGCGGTCGTCGGGGTGGTGAAACCAGCGGTTGCCCTGGCCGAGGAGCGACACATAGCGCGCGCCGCCCAGGTGCAGGTTGCGCGCTTCGCCCGCCGGCACTTGTCCTCGTGGGAGCCGGCCGGCCATCGGCGCGCCGGTCGCCGACAGCGCGTTGGTCATCCGCTGCTCGAGCGCGTCGTGCGAAGCCTGCAGTCGCACGCCCACGGGTGGATCGTCGGGCGCACCGGCCCCGATGTTGGCGCCGAGATGAATCCAGGCGTGCGCCGTGCTCGAGAGCGCCTCGTTGGCGTGCAGGAACGCCTCGAGCCCTAGGTGGCCTAGCTCGTGGCCGCTCGAGGCCACGAAGATCGCCGGTCGATCGGGCGGTGTGCCGGCAAGTGCCCGAATGGCCTCCAGCCAACACACGATGCCGCCGCCGCGCTCTGCGGCACACTGCCACCAGCCACTGCGCGGGGTAATCACGACGAGCGGAGCCAGAGTGGCAGTACGCCCCGGCACTTCGGCGACGACGTTGAGCGCCTCGCTGGTCGTGCGTGTGGTGTGGCACACGACCCGCACGTCGCTGCCCGCGCGCTCGGCCGCCTCGAGTGCCGCACGCGCGTCGCTCGCTACCTGCACCACGGCACAGCCATACGGCGCCGCGAACGCGCGGGCGTTCGACGGCACGAGCCCTGGGCGGTCGCCCTCCGTCACCACGACCACGGCGCGGGCATTGCCGCGCCGCACCTCGGCCAGGAATGCCCCCTCGGAGCCGATCGCCGCGCGGTTGGCGATCGCCAGGTGAATGCCGGTCGGGCCGATCGGCCCGACGGCGCCGGCGTCGCTCGTGGCACCGCCGTCGAAGAACGGCAGCCCCTCGATCCGTCGTCCGCCGAGTTCCACGAAGGCAGCGTGCACGTCGAGTCGTTCGAGCGCGAAGCGTTCGAGCCGGGCGGCGCCACCCGCGCGCGCGGCCTCCTGTCGCAACCACTCGCCGGACACGCGGTCGGCTTCGGTGGCGGTGCGATGCAGGCCCTGAGCGTCGTAGGCAGCCAGCACCCGGCCCGCGCGGGCGGCAAATGTCGCAGTCGTGCGATCCGCGTCGGCGCCCTGGTCGGCGCCCTGGGCGGAGCGGGCTTCCACGGGCGCGCCTGTGCAGTGCACCAGGCCTGCAAGGGCCCACCCGCCGCCATGCGCGACGAATCCTCGTCGACCGAGGATGGTGGTCTTGGACATCTGCCCGCCCCCTGTGCCTTTTCGTGCTGGCGAGCGGACTACCGGCCGGCGAGCGGACTCGCCAACCCCTGCGCGCGCATGGCGCGGCGGTAGGCCACGGCTACGGCGTCGAACTTCAGGTGCAGCTCGTCGGCCAGGTCGAACGGCACCTGTTCCGGCCGTTGCGATTCCACGATGCGCTGGTCCTGCCCGAAAATCACGCGCTCGAATTCCTGCAGCGTGCTGTCGGGGTCATCGAAATCGTAGTTGCGGCCGATGATGCAGTAGCCGCGGCAGCGCTCCGGCGTTTCGGGCTGTGACGCGAAGAAGTAGACCATGCCCTTGTCGCCGCCCCAGCCGAGCCGGAGCACAATCGTGTAGGGCAGGTGCAGCTCGTAGCGGCTGCGCCGCTCTGGCTTCACCGTGTCGGTGTTGGCAAACACCTGGAAGCCGTCGCTGTTGGGCGCTTCGGGACGCACGACCGTGTAGTGCAGCACGTGCGCGCGCGTGTCCACGCTGTGTTCGGGCACCACCGGCCGATCGGGATCGCCGAGCAGACCGGGATGCACCCAGGGAAAGTGACCGAAGTCGGTGAAGTTCTCCACCTGCCGCGAGGCGTCGCTCTGCCACGCGAACGGCCCGGTGTTCACCACCTTGAAGGCGCCCGACTCGAGCTCCGGAATCTCGGGCAGCGTATAGGCCGGCTCGCCGTCGGTGAGACACACCCAGATGAGGCCGTAGCGCTCCTGGCACTGGTACACCGGCGTACGCGCCTTGGCGGGAATCGTGGCCGCGGCCGATTGCGGAATGCGCACGCACGCGCCCGAGGCGTCGTAACGCCAGGCGTGATACGGACACACGAGACAATCGTCGGCCACCCAGCCGAGCGACAGCGCGGTACCGCGGTGAATGCACAGGTCGCGCATGGCATGCGCGCGGCCGTCGCTGGTGCGCCACACCACGACCGCTTCGCCGAGCAGCGTGGCGCCCAGGGGCGTGTCCTTCACCTGATGGGCGTAGGCCACGGGGTGCCAGCAGCGAGCCTGTTTCTCCGAGAACGTGGCAGGCACAACGAGCATAGGGCGGCTATGCTACCACCCTGATGTCGATGACTCGCCTTCTACCCTTCGCGTTGATCGCTGGCCTGGCAGGATGCCAGGCTGCACCCGTACCAGTGCCCGCGCCGTCGGCCATCCAGACGATAGCCCCCGGCGTGGTGAAGATCGCGGTCACGAGCACCACGGTCACAGGTCCGCTCGACCCGGAAGAGTGGATGTACCGCTACGCCGTTCATCTGGCGCGTGATCTCGACTTGCGGGTGGAGTGGCTCGTGGTGCCGTTCGACAAGTCGTGGCAACTGGCGGGCACGAACATGGCCGACATCGTGGCCACCAACCTGGCGAACTTTCCCGATCGCGTGAGCCCCGGCGGCACGTTCTCTGCGCCATTCCTCTACGAGCAGCGCGCGCTGCGCATTCGCGCGGCCGATCGGTCGCGCTACCGCACCATCGCCGACTTCGCCGGCAAGAAGGTGGGCGCGGTGAAGGGCATGGCGGCCGAGCGCGACCTGCTGCGGCGCGCGCCCTCAGGCGTGCAGATCGTGTCGACCACCACCTTCCCGGAGCTCTACGCGCAGTTTGCCGCCGGTCAGCTGGATGCGGTGGCGCAAGCCGAGTACTTCGCGCTCGACGGGCGCGTGATTCCGTCCTACGGTCCCGACCTTGCCTTGATCGATCACCACGACCTGAACCCCGGCCAGCGCGAGGAGTCGGTGTTCGTGGTGCGCGACCAGAGCACGGGTCTGCTCGCGGCGGTGAACGCGTTCGTGGCGCGCACGCCGTTCCCACTGCACCTCGCGCGCTAGCGGCACGCCGGGCGCGCTCCGGCAGACCCTGCCCCGCTCGCTACCGCACGAGCCGCGTCACGTGCGCGGCCACCGCCAGCCACCGGCCATCCTGCTTACGCCAGATGTCGGTGTAGCGGCCGCTGCCGGGGCGGCCGTCGCTCATCACGTACCCGGTGCGGGCGTGGATGATGGCCGTGTCGCCCAGCAGGCGAATCTCCACGTCGTCACAGCGCAGGCTGGTCAGGTTCGAGGGCCTGGCCATCAGGGCGATGAACGCGCGGCGGTCGGTGATGGCGCCGTCGGCGCCGGTGTTCCGGAAGTCCGGCGCCAGGATCTGTTCGAAGCGCGCCGTGTCGGAGGTGAGCACCGACCGCACATAGTCGTCGTTCAGCGTCGCCAGCATCGACCGGTCATCCGTCGGACCGCCCGGCTGATCATGGGCCATGGGAAGTGCGCCTCCAGCGACGGCCATCGCGGTCACGATCACGCCAATCATGCGGTGCATCAACGCCTCCGGTTCACCCATCCAGCCCGCGTCAGAGGCCGTAGTATAGGCGGGATGGATACGGCGCGACAGCAAATGGCCTGTATGGAAGTGTGGGGAGGCAGCCACCTGGCCGACCATGCCACCGAGTTCGGCGGGCTGGACGCGTGGATCTACAGCAAGCCCTACGGCGACGCCAGGCGCGGCGGCGACGTGGTCTACGCGTCGAGCTGTGCCACGGGCCGGATCGCGCGGCTGATGGTGGCCGACGTCGCCGGGCACGGCCAGGTCGTGGCCGGCACGGCCGCGGACCTGCGCCTGCTGATGCGGCGCTTCGTGAACTGCCTCGATCAGACCGAGCTCGTGCGCCAGCTCAACCAGCAGTTCGTGGAGTTGCAGGCGCAGGCGGTCTTTGCCACGGCCATCGTGGCGACGTTCTTCGCCCCCACGCGCCGCCTCACGCTCTGCAACGCCGGCCATCCGCGGCCGCTCATCTACAGCGCCGCGCGCCGCGAGTGGCGCTTCCTGAGCAGCCACGAGGGGTCGCGCGAAGCCGGTCCGCGCAACTTGCCGCTCGGCATCATGGGCGTTGCCGACTACGACGCCAGTGACGTGGAGCTGCAGGAGGGCGACTGCGTGCTGGCCTACACCGACGGGCTCATCGAGGCCCAGGATGCCGACGGCGAGATACTCGGCGAGGCCGGTGTGCAGAAGATTCTGAGTCTGTTGGGCGACCTGGAGCCATCCACGCTCATCGCCTCGTTGCTCAAGGAGATTGGCGACCGCTACCCGGACAACCTGTCGGCCGACGACCTCACGCTGATGCTCGTGCGGGCTACGGCGCAGCCGATCCAGTACACCCTCGGCGATCGGCTCAAGGCGTTCGGCCGGGTGTGCTCCACCGCGATCGGAGCAATCCGCCCCGGCGCCGAGCGGCCCCCGATGCCGGATCTGAATCTGGCCAATATCGGCGGCGCCATTGTGCCGGCGCTGTCGCAGCGCTGGCGATCCACGCGCGCCGGCGGCACGGTTCCGTGACAGAATCCCGGCCCATGACTCGTGTGGCCGCTCTCCTCGTGACGGCGCTCAGCCTGGCCGCCGTCAACCTCACGGCGCAAACCCGCCCGACCCCCTCGGCCGGCACCGGCACGATCTTCGTGGGCTCGTACTCGGGGCACCTCACCGCCGTGGACGAGGCAACCGAGACGTTCACGAAGATTCCGCTCACGACCGGCGCGCCGTTTGCCGTGCGGCTCTCGCCCGATCGCTCGCGCTTCTACGTGCAGAGCGCCAATCAGGAGCGCTTCGAAGTGGTCGACGTGCCTACCCGGAAGAGCATCGACAGCTTCACGCTGAGCGACGCGAGCCGGCACGTGCGGGCGCTGGCCTACGAGGTCGACCCACAGCACCGCACCCTGGTGATCGTGGCGAAGGTGGCGACCAAGCTGGTCGACCGCTGGGAGATCGGCGCGCCACAGTTCATCCTCTACGACCTGGCGGCGCACAAAGTGACGCGCACGGTGCCGTGGCCGATCGACCCGGAGCCGACGCACTACTCGGTAGCGCTGCGCTTCTCGCCCGACGGCAAGCTGCTTTATGTGTTCGGCACTCAGGTCGACATCTTCGATGCCGCCACCATGGAACGGGTCGACACCTGGGATCTGTCGCTGCCGGTGGAAGCCGCCATGGGCCGCTTCGATCCGGGCCCGTGGGACGACTCGGCCGACGCGCGCGGCATGGCCACCGGCCTGTTCACGATGAGCGACGCGGTGATGCGCCGGAAGCTGCTCGTGGTGGGGCAGATCAACCTGGCGGCCAGGACCGTCGAGACCTTTCCGCTCGGGCCCGTGCCCACGGCCGACAGCATGAGCTTCACCGTGGGACCCGACCGCACGCGCGCGCACCTCCTGCTCGCCGAGATCGGCCGGCACGAGTTGTGGACCATCAACCTGGCCGAGCGGCGGGTGCACAGCCGCATCGAGGTGCCGACCCGCACGCGCATGCAGATGCGATCGAGTTCGAGCGGCCTGACCTACCTCTACGAGGCCGGCCGCACAATCGAGGTCTACTCCGCCGACGCGTCGACGCGCCTCCGCACGATCATGCTCGACTCCGACATGATGTACAGCACCTTCGTGATCGTGCCGGCCCCGCCGGCGGCCACGTCAACCGCGCGAAAGTAGCCCGCACCGCCTAGAATGAGCGGGTGCTGACCTCATCCGTTGCTCGTCTGGGTGCGCTCGTCGTGGCAGGCCTGGCCGCCTGTTCGCTCGTCGTGCTCGCGCAGCCGCGGCTGCCGGCGCCAGGCAGCCCCAGGTTTCCGCTGCCCACCGAGCCGCGCGTCTACGAGCTGTTCCGGCAGAAGGTGCGGGTCAGCGTGGTGGCCCACGGCATCGAGCGGCCCTGGAGCCTGCTGCCGCTGCCGAATGGCGACTTCCTGGTGAGCGTGCGCGCCGCCGGTCAGGTGCGTGCCATCCGCCAGGGCGCGCTCGACCCGGCGCCGCTCACGGGCCTGCCGGCCATGCGCCTGAGCCGCGCCACTGGCATGCTCGACATGGCGCTGCATCCGCGCTTCGCGGAAAACCGCTGGATCTACTTCACGTATCACAAGGCGCTCGACCCGACCACGTTCACACTCGCCCTGGCGCGCGGCCGCTACGACGGCACCGGGTTCTCGAACGTGGAGGAGCTCTACGCCGGCAACGCCGTGCAGACCGGCGGCTCGCGCATGACGTTCGGCCCTGATGGCTTGATCTACATCACGGTCGGAGGCGCGGGGCGCCTGCCCGACGCGCAAGCCACTACCACCATCTTCGGCAAGGTGCTGCGGCTCAGGGACGACGGCACCGTGCCGGCCGACAATCCGTTTGTGGGCAAAGCCGGCAGCCGGCCCGAGATCTTCACGATCGGTCATCGGGATCATCACGGGATTGCGGTGTATCCGCCCACCGGACAGATCGTCGAGGCCGAACTCGGCCCGCTCGGCGGCGACAAGATCAACTTCCTCGAACCGGGCGGCAATTACGGCTGGCCCACGCACGGCTTCGGGCGCGACAACGACGGCTCGCCCATGCCGCTGCCGACCGAGGCCATGGCCAAGTCGTGGATCACATGGAACCCGGGCATCACGCCGTCGGGCCTGCTCTTCTACACCGGCGACAAGTTTCCCGAGTGGCAGGGCAATCTGTTCGTGGGCAGCATCCAGCGGGGACGCATCCCCGGCACCGGTGCGCTGCAGCGCGTGGCCTTCACCGAGAAGCTGTGGGAGCTGCGGCGCGAGACGATGTTCGAAGATTTCCACCAGCGCGTGCGCGACGTGCGTCAGGGGCCCGACGGCCTGATCTACCTGCTCACCGAGGAAGACGACGGCGCGGTGATCAAGATCGAGCCGGCGCCGTAGCTGTCGGGCGTCGCCCGCGGTGCGCACGCCCGGTCAGGGCCGGGCCGCCTGCACCTGTGCTGCCGTCGCGTCCACGGCATCGCCCAACCGGGCCACGATGCGGTCGATGTCGTGGGCGTCGAGGTTGTAGGGCGGCGCGATGATCACGTGGTCACCGAGCCGGCCATCGATCGTTCCGCTGCTCGGATACACCGCCAGCCCATGGTCGAGCGCCGTGCGCTTCAAGGTCGCGGCGAACTGACCTGAGGGCGGGAACGGCGCGAGCGTCGCGCGGTCGGCCACGAACTCGAGCGCCTGGAAGAGACCGCGGCCGCGGATGTCGGCCACGTGCGGGTGTGCGCCGAAGCGCGCGCCGAGCGCCGCCGTGAGCACGGCGCCCATCCGCCGCACGTTCTCGAGCAGGTGCTCCTCGTGGATGATCCGCTGCACTTCGAGCGCCGCGGCGCAGGCCACGGGATGCGCCTGGAAGGTGTGGCCGTGGGCGAACACGCCGCTGCCCGCCTCGAGCGCGCGCATCACCGTGCGCGACACGAGCATGGCGCCGAGCGGCAGGTAGCCGGCGCCGAGGCCTTTGGCCACCGCCTGCAGATCCGGCCTCACGCCTTCCTGCTCCCACGTGTGGGTCGTGCCGCAGCGACCCATGCCGGCCATGATCTCGTCGAGGATGAGGAGCGCGCCGTGGCGATCGCACACCTCGCGCACAGCGGCGAAGTAGCCGGGCTCGGGCGCCACGCATCCGGATGTCGCACCCACGACCGACTCGGCCAGGAAGGCGATCACGCGGCCCGGCCCGATGCGCTGGAACTCGGCCTCGAGCTCGGCGGCCAGGCGCGACACGTAGCCCGCGCTCGTCTCATGGGCGGCCTGGTAGCGGAACGCGAAGCACGGCGAGACGTGGCTCACGTGCGGCATCAACATCGGTTCGTAGATCCCGCGCCGGGCGGGATGGCCACCGACCGAGAGCGCGCCGAAGGTGTTGCCGTGATAGCTCTGCCGGCGGGCGATGAAGTGGATGCGATCCGGCTCCCCGCGTTCCACGAAGTACTGCCGCGCCATCTTCATGCAGGCTTCGACCGCCTCCGAGCCCGACGACACGAAGTAGGCATGCGAGAGTCCGCCGGGTTCGTGGCCGACGAGCTGATCGGCCAGCGCTTCGGCCGCCGCACACGAGAAGAACGACGTGTGAGCGTAGGCGAGCGCCGATGCCTGACGCGCGATGACGTCAGCGACGCGCTGCTGCCCGTGTCCCAGGCAGGCCACTGCCGCCCCGCCGGAGGCGTCGATGACGGTGCGCCCATCTGCGAGCGTGATGGTGAGCCCCTCGCCGCGCACGGCGATAGCGGGGGCCTGACGGGTGGACCGGTGCAGCACGTGGGACATCGCATCTCCTCGAACGTCGAGGCGACAGGATACCCCGCGCCACTGCCGGACTAGGCGCGCGCCGCCGGTTCTGGCGCCGTCGACACCTCCACGAGCGCGTCATAGAACGTGGCGGCGTTGCCCATGTCGGCAAGCCGCTGTGACGTCACCTGGTTGGCGTTCTTGCCGTCGGGCGTGAGCTTGCGCCACCACAGCGACACCGCCACCACGCAGCCCACACGCGCCTTGTCGGTGACCCGCGCGCGCGCGCCGAAGGCGCCGCGATCGTTGTGGATCCGCAGCCAGTCGCCGTCCTTGATCCCGCGCGGCGCCGCGTCGTCGGGATGGATGTCGAGGTGCGGCTCCTTTTCGCTGTCGAGGAAGAGCGGCAGGTTGGCAAACGACGAGTTGAGCAGGTGGCGCTGCGGCGGCGAGATGATCGCCAGCGGATATCTCTTGGCCCGCTCCGGCGCGCTCTGCACCGATTCGACCGGCGGCGTGAAGGTAGGCAGGGGATCGAGGCCCATGGTCTTCGCGGTGTCGCTGTAGAACTCGCACTTGCCCGACGGCGTCGGGAAGCCGCCCTCGGCAAACGGCGCGTAGATCGCCGGCACGTTGAGGCGCTGCCAGCCGTGTTCCTGCAGGTGCTCGAGCGTGATGCCCTGCATCCGCGGATGCGTGGACTGCAGCGCCTGCGCCACCATCACCTCGTCCGATTCGAAGAGCGCCGGCTCGGTGAAGCCCATCGTGCGGGCCAGGCGGCGGAATACCTCGGTGTTGGGCAGCGCCTCGCCCACCGGGGCAATCGCCGGCTGGTTGAGCAGCACGTAGAGATGCCCGTACGACTTGTGGATGTCGAGGCACTCGAGCTGCGTCGTGGCCGGCAGGAAGATGTCGGCGTAATCGGCGGTATCGGTGAAGAAGACGTCGTGCACGACGGTGAAGAGATCGGCGCGCGAGAAGCCGCGCACGACCTTCTCGGAATCCGGCGCGATGGTGACCGGATTCGAGTTGTAGACGAACAGCGCCTTGATGGGGGGCTGCGCCTCGAGCAGCGCGTCGCCAATCGAACTGGTGTTGATGGTGCGCGGCTGCCGTCCCGCGAGCAGGTCGTGGCGCTCCAGCGCCGCGTGGTTCATGCCGTAGAAGTCGCTGGTGCTGAGCAGCACGCCGCCCGCCGGGTCGCGCCACGCGCCCACGAGCGCCGGCAGGCAGGTGATGGCGCGCACGGCCGCGCCGCCGCCGCGGTGCCGCTGCAGGCCGTAGTTCACGCGAATCGCTGCCGGACGCGTGGTGGCGTAGTCGCGCGCGAGCTGCACGATCGTGTCGACGGGGATGCCGCAGATGTCGGCGGCGCGCTCGGGCGGATATTCCTGTACGCGCGCGCGCAGCGCCTCGAAGCCCACCGTGTAGCGCGTCACGTAGTCGACGTCGTGCAAATCCTGGTTGATGATCACGTGCATCATCGCCAGCGCCAGGGCCGCGTCGGTGCCGGGTCGCACCGGAAGGTGGTCGGTGCCCTTCTCGGCCGTGAGGCTACGGTAGGGATCGATCACCACCACCCGCGCGCCCCGCCGCTTGGCCTCTTGCACGCGCGACCAGTAGTGCAGGTTCGAGGTGATCGGATTCGAGCCCCAGATCAGGATGAGCCGCGAATCCTCGACGCGCTCGGGGTCCATGCCCACGCCGCCGCCGAGCGAGATCTTGATGCCCACCTTGCCGGCCGACGAGCACAACGTGCGATCGAGCAGCGACGCGCCCAGGTGGAAGAAGAACCGGCGGTCCATGCCGGCGAAGTTGAGCAGGCCCATGGTGCCCGCGTAGCTGTAGGGGCAGATCGCCTCGGGCCCATCGGGCGACGCTGCAATCGCCGTGAACTTCTCGGCGATCGTGTCGAGCGCCTCGTCCCAGGTGATGCGCTCCCACGTGCCCTGGCCGGGGCCCTTGCCGCCGACGCGCCGATGGGGGTACACGACCCGGTCGGGAGCGTAGGTGCGGTCGAGATAGCGCGACACCTTGGTGCACAGCGCGCCACCGGTGAAGGGATGGGATTTCGAGCCCACCACCTTGATGGCCACGCCGTTCTGCACGGTGGTTTCGAGAGCGCACGTGTCGGGACAGTCGTGCGGGCAGGCGCCCTTCACGACGCGCACATCGAGGGCGGGGTCGCTCATGTGCCGAGCATAGCCCGGAGCCGGGGCCGGCAGGAAGGCGGCGGAAACACTTGCGTGGTTTGCGTTCCTCAGCTCTACTATCAGCCGATTCATAAGGAGCCGCCATGTCATCGACACGAATTTCGCTAGCCGCCCTCTGCACCTGCGCCGCCACGCTGCTCACAGGGTGCGGACAGGCCGGCCCAGCGCCGGCAGCACCAACCCTGGTCGCCACGGTGACGACGGCGGGCAACCCGATCTCGGGCGTGGGCATGCCGAACCCGGCGCCGTCCGTGACCAGGAACTGGGGCCAGTTGCCCGCGGGCCGCAAGTGGGGCACGTCGGCCGGCATCGACATCGACCCGAAGGACGGCCAGATCTGGGCCTACGAACGCTGCGGCGCTGGTACGGCCGGCGGCGGCCCCGTGAGCTGCGACAACAACCTGGTCGACCCGGTCTTCAAGTTCGACCGCAACACCGGCGCGGTGCTCGCCAACATCGGCAAGGGCCTGATGGTGACGCCGCACGGCATCCACGTGGACCAGGACGGCAACGTGTGGATTGCCGACTTCGCCGGCAACGAGGCCGCCACCAAGGGCCACCAGGTGCACAAGTTCAGCCCCACGGGCGAGAAGCTGCTGAGCCTGGGCATCGCCGGCAAGGCCGGCAACGCCGACGGCCAGTTCAACCAGCCGAATGACGTCGTGACCGGACCAGACGGCAGCATCTACGTGTCCGACGGCCACGACGGCCAGGGCATGACGACCGCCGCAGCGGTGGCCGAAGGCCTGGCGCGCGGCGCCACGGCCCGCATCAGCAAGTTCGCGCCCGACGGCAAGTTCCTCAAGTCGTGGGGCACCATCGGCGTGAAGCACGGCGAGTTCCGCACGCCCCACGCCATGGCCTTCGACGGCAAGGGCCGCCTGTGGGTGGCCGACCGCGGCAACCACCGCCTCGAGATCTTCGACCAGGAGGGCCAGTACCTGGAATCGCGCTACGCCTACGGCCGCATCAGCGGGCTCTTCATCAAGGGCGACACGCTCTATGCCATCGACTCGGAATCGGGCCCGTTCAACCACGTGGGCTGGAGGAACGGCGTGCGCATCGGTCCGCTCGACGAAGACCGCATCACCGCGTTCATTCCGCCCTTCGAGCGCGACGATCGCGTGTATCAGGGCACGGCCGGCGAAGGCGTGGCGGTTGACGCAGATGGCAACGTCTACGCGGCCGAAGGCCCGAACTCGCTCGTGCAGGCAGGCGGCGCGTTCACCAAGTACTCCGTGAAGTAGACCGGGACCGAAGGCCGCGGGCGGAGGTGATTCGCTCGCGGCCCGAATTACTACCTGGCGGCCGGCCGGAACACGGATTCTTTCGGAAACGCCGGGTCGTCGATGAAGCCACGCACGTCGCGCGCCACCGCCTTGCCGCTGGCCAGCATGATCCAGTGGTCGTCGTCGGGATAGAGCCTGACGCTCAGGTTCGGCACCCATTTATCGAGGCCACTCAGATGGCCCGACAGGATGGCGCCGTCTTTCATGCCCCAGATGACGAGCGTGGGCACGCGAATGGTCGTGGCCTTCGCCCCCTTGGTCATCGCGTCGGCCGACCACGAGCGCGGAATCGTCGCGACGGGATGCCGGTCGTTGAACGGCGGATTGCGGTGATTCGCGCGGTAGTAGTTCAGCCCCGCGGTCGTCGACCCGGGTTGTGACCAGGCGTCGATCCACATCTGGCGGTCGGCTTCGGTGTAGCGGCCGCTCTTCACCTCGGCGTCGACGAAGCCCGTGTGTGCGCGGCGCGTGGCGCGTTCGGTCGTGTCGTTCTCGTCGATCGGCTGCTCGCCGGGCGCCAGGTACTTGTTGAAGACGAAGAAGTAGTTGCTGGCGTAGCGCTGCGCGGGGTTCTCGCGCAGCTCTCGTTCGGAGATGAACGGATGCGCGCCGTTCACGATGATGAGCTTCTCGAGCATCTCGGGGTGATACATGGCGAACACCCACGCCACGTTTGCGCCCCAGTCGTGCGCCACCAGGGTGAACTTCCGGCCCGGGCCGTTGATCGTCTCGACGAAGCGCCGCACGTCCTCCACCAGGTGCGGCATGGTGTACGGCTCCACGCCTTCGGGCCGCGCCGACAGGTTGTAGCCGCGCATGTCGAGCCCGACGGCGCGATGATCGCGGCCCATCTCGAGCATCTGGTCCTTCCACTGGTACCAGAACGACGGATAGCCGTGCAGGAAGAGCACGAGTGGCCCTTCGCCAACGCTGGCATAGTGTAGGCGCAGGCCGTTGACCTCGGCGTAGTGATCGGTGAAGGGCGCGGGCGCGGGTGCCGACCGCGCCGGCGACGCGGTGGCCAGTACCGCCAGGGCGCTCAGGATGACGATCGTGTGTCGCATGGTTGTATCTCCCGCGTATACTCCCGCGCATGGTAGCGCCATTCACGTGGGCCCGCGTGCTCATTGCCGTGCTCGTCTTGTCGGCGACACTTGCCGCGCAGCGGGGGGCGCCCGGCGGCGAGTGGTCGACCTACGGCGGCGATCTGGGCCACACGCGCTACGCGCCGCTCGATCAGATCACCGCCGGCAACTTCGCCGGGCTCGAGGTGGCGTGGCGGTTCAAGACCGACAATCTCGGGCCGCGCCCGGAATTCAACTTCCAGAGCACGCCGCTCATGGTGAAAGGCCGGCTGTATTCCACGGCCGGCTCGCGCCGCGCGGTGGTCGCGCTCGATGCCACCACTGGCGAGCTGAAGTGGTCCTACTCCCTCGACGAAGGCGCGCGCGGTGCGGCCGCGCCGCGCCTGCTCTCGGGCCGGGGTCTGGCCTACTGGACCGACGGCACCGAGGAGCGGATTCTCTACGTCACGCCCGGCTACCGCCTGATCGCGCTCGACGCCGCCACCGGCCAGCCGGTGCCGGGCTTCGGTGAGCAGGGCATCGTCGACCTGAAGAAGAACTTCGATCAGGATCTCGATCTCGTCACGGCCGCGGTCGGCCTGCACGCCACGCCGATAGTCGCAAAGAACGTGGTGATCGTGGGCGCCGCCTTCGAGACCGGCGCCAACCCCAAGAGCAAGGTCAACGTGAAGGGCTACGTGCGCGGGTTCGATGTACGCACGGGCAAGCGGCTGTGGATCTTCCGCACCATCCCGAGCCCCGGCGAGTTCGGCAACAACACGTGGCGGCAGGACTCGTGGGCCTTCACCGGCAACACCGGCGTGTGGGCCCAGATCTCGGTGGACGAGGAGCTCGGGCTGGCCTACTTGCCGGTGGAGATGCCGACCCACGACTACTACGGCGGGCAGCGGCCGGGCGACAACCTGTTCAGCGAGAGCCTCGTGGCCGTGGACCTGCAGACCGGCGCGCGCAAGTGGCACTTCCAGTTCGTGCACCACGGCATGTGGGACATGGACATTCCGTGCGCGCCGATCCTCGCCGACGTGATGATCGAAGGGCGGCTCCGCAAGATCGTGGCGCAGCCGACCAAGCAGGCGTTTCTCTACGTCTTCGATCGCGTCACGGGCGAGCCGATCTGGCCGATCGTGGAGCGGCCCGTGCCCAAGGGCGACACGCCCGGCGAGTCGTACTCGGCCACGCAGCCCTTTCCCACGAAGCCGCCCGCCTACGATCGCCAGGGCTTCTCCGCCGACGACTTGCTCGACTTCACGCCAGAGCTGCGGAAGGAGGCCGAGGCGGCCATCGCGCTCTACCGGATCGGGCCGATGTTCACGCCGCCCGCCGTGAGTAGGACCACGGGCCCGATTGCCACCTTGACGCTCGGCGCACAGGGCGCGGCCACCAACTGGCCCGGCGGCTCCTTCGATCCGGAGACGGGCGTTCTCTACGTAGCCTCCGAGAGCTCGCTGCGGCCGCTGGGACTGGTGCCCCCGCCGCCGGGCACCTCCGATCTGCCGTATCACCAAGGCACGGTGCTGACCGGCGCCCGGCGGTCGGGCGGTTCGGGGTCGGCCACCGCCGACGCGCCTGGAGCGGCCGCGCGCGGCGACCTCAGCGTGCAGGGACTGCCGCTCGTGAAGCCGCCCTACAGCCGCATCAGCGCGATCGACCTGACCAGGGGCGAGATGCGCTGGCAGGTGCCGCACGGCGGCACGCCCGACCTGGTCAAGAACCATCCCGCGCTGAAGGGGCTCGACCTGGCGCCTACGGGCCGGCCTGGCAACAACGTGGGCACGCTCGTGACCAAGACCCTGGTCATCGCCGGCGAAGGCAACTACGGCCCGACGCCGTCTGGGACGCGCGGCGCCATGCTGCGCGCCTACGACAAGTCGACCGGGAAGGAACTCGCCGCCTATCAGTTGCCGGCTCCCCAGACTGGGTCGCCGATGACCTACCTGCTGCACGGTCGGCAGTACCTCGTGATTGCCGTGAGCGGTCCGGGCTACAGTGGGGAGTTGATTGCCCTGCGCGCACCCCGCTGACACTAGAACTAGACTGATGTCTGCGGATCTTCGGATACCGGGCGCGCAGCACCGCCCGCACACAGGTGGGCGAATTGCGCATGACGCAACTACCGGCCTGCGAGCACGACCCGCCCCGTGGCATCGACTTTGTTTTTTCGCGCCTGTGGACGCTATAGCCCAGGCGCTTCAGGGGCCGCGATGAGTCAGGTTGTGGAACGCACGCCCGGCGCGACGAAGGTCGATGACCCGTGGGGTCTCATCACCAAGAACACCGAGGCCGTCCAGGTGGTGCCAACCAGCCTGGCCGCCCAGGCCGACGAGAGCCACCCGCCGAAGGCACCGCGCCGCCGCACCGCGTGGATCGCCGTGGCCGCCGTCGCGATCGTCGGCGTGGGCGGGGCGACGTACGCGGTGGCACGCCAGTGGCGTGGCGCGCAGGCCGAGGTCGCGCTGGGCATGCTGGTGCTGTCGTCGCACCCCTCCGATGCTCAGGTGACGGTGGATGGTCAGTCCGCCGGAACCACACCAGTGGCGCTGCGCCTGACGGCGGGCCCGCATGCGGTCGTGGTCAGGGGCGCCGCGGGCGTCTTCGAGCAGTTCAGCGCCGACGTCACGGCCGGCGCCTCCGCCACGCGCCACGTCGCGCTCGTGACACCCGCACCAGTGGCCACGACCGGGGCCCTGGCCATCGATGCCGCGCCCGCGGGCGGCGAGGTGCTGGTCGACGGCGTGCGCGCGGGTAGCGCGCCGCTGACCGTGTCGAGTCTCGCACCCGGCGAGCATGTGGTGCAGTTGCGCCGGGCGACCGGCACCATCGAACGGCGCATCGCGGTAGTGGCCGGCACGGTCACGTCGCTGGTCTTCGAAGCGCCGCCGGCCGCTGGCGTCACCGGCTGGATCACGGTGTCGTTGCCCTTCGACGTGCAGGTCTACGAAGGCACCGCCTTCGTGGGGTCCAACCGCGGCGATCGGATCCTGGTGGGCGCCGGCCGCCACACCTTCGACCTGGTCAACGAGTCATTGCGGTTCCGGTCTCAGCACACGGTCGTCGTGGGACCCGGACGCACGGCAGCGCTCGCGGTGGAAGTGCCGCGCGGCGCCCTCAGCGTGAACGCCCAGCCCTGGGCCGAAGTGGTGATCGGCGGCCGCAGCTACGGCGAGACGCCGCTCGCCAACATCGCTCTGCCGATCGGCACGCACGAGGTGACGCTGCGGCATCCCACCCTCGGCGAGCGGCGTGACGTCGCGATCATCCGGCTCGGCGTGCCCAACCGCGTGAGCGTCGACCTGCGGAAGTAGCGACCATGCAGAGCGTCACCCACGCCACCGTCACGGCTCTGCTCGCGCTGCTCTGCGCCCTGGGTGTGCCCCGCCCCGCCGCGGCGCAGACGCCGCTGGATGCGGCCGTCGGGCTCTACGCCGCGGCCGCCTACGAAGAGGCGCTCGAGGCGCTCGACAAGATGACGGTGGCCGGGGCGGCGGTGACCTCGCCCGCTGATCGCGCGGCGGTGGACCACATGCGCATGCTCTGCCTGCTCGCGCTCGGCCGTACCGCTGACGCCGAGCAAGCCATCGTGTCGCTGCTCGACCAACAGCCGACCTACCGGTTGAACGAGGACGACGCCGCGCCGCGCGTGTTGCGTATGTTCAACGAGGTGCGGCAGCGGGCGCTGCCCGATGTGGTGCGGCGGCGCTACCGCGAGGCCAAGCGGCTCTACGACGCCGGGCAGCACGAACAGGCCGCCACGGCCTTTGCGGTGGTGCGCGATCTGCTGGCCGATCCCGATCTGGCCAACAGCACAGACCCGGCGCTGGTGGACCTGACCCACCTGGCGCAAGGATTCGCAGACCTGAACCGCGCGGCGCTCGACGTCGAGGAGCGCCAGGCCGCGGCCCGACGCGCCACCGAGTCGGCGACGGCCGAGCCCGCCGCCGCCAACGCCCGAGCCATCACGGCGGTCTCAGCGCCGGCGCCGGACCTGGCCACGAGAATTTTCGATGTGCGCGATGCCGACGTGACGCCGCCCGTGATCGAGCGGCAGGACATCTCGCGCTGGGTGGGTGCGTTGCCGAAGCCGCGCCCCGGCACCAACCTGGGCTCGATCGAGGTGGTGATCGACGAGTCAGGCACAGTGATCGACGCCGCCATGCGCGCGTCGGTGAGCCGCTTCTACGACAACGTGCTGATCGAGTCGTCCAAGCTGTGGGGCTACCGGCCCGCCACCCGCCAGGGCCGTCCGGTCAAGTATCGCCGGGTGATCGCCGTGGTCATGGGCGGCTGACGCGCCGCGGCGGACCCCGCCCCGAGAGGCCCGGGGCGAGCCCGCCAAGGCGACGTCGCTACAGCGGTCCGTAACCCGGCGTGGCGGTGAACGCACCGGCCACGACGATGCGGCCATCAACCTGCTTCAGCGGCAACTGCGGCAGCCGCCGGAGCGCTGGACCGCCGATCACCGCCCCCGAGTCGCGCGGGTCGAACGTGGAGCTGTGGCAACTGCAGAAGATGGTCTGGCTCTCGCCGAGCGGCTCATCCACCTCGCAGCCGTTGTGCGTGCAGATCGCCGAGTAGGCGACGAGGTCGTCGGCCGCCAGGGCGCGCGTGCCCTCGGCCAGCGTGGCGGGATTCAAGCGCGCCACGATGATGCGGTGCATGGGGGCGTTCTTCACCACATCGCCCTTCGGCGTGATCGCCCACACCATCATGCCGCGCCCATCGAAGGGCACGTCGTCGGGCGCGATCGGAATCAGGACGGCATCATCCACGCGTACCAGCAGGTCGCCCTCGGCCGGCGGCGGTCCCGGCGCGTCTTGCGCGAATGCACGCACCGGGGTGAGCCACGCCAGCACCAGCCCAGCGGCGGCGCCGCGCAGCACGGTGCGGCGCTGGCAGTCGGTGGTGGGAGCAGAGAGGAGCGAAGGTGTGTCGGCCATTACTGGCCGATCATCCTACACGTGCCCGCGCGCCGTTGTCTTCCGATGTCGCCAGGCGGCAGCGCTATTGCTCGCGCAACGCCACCATCGGGTCCACCCGGGTCGTGCGCAGTGCCGGCAGCAGGCTGGCGACGACGCCGGCCAGCATCAGCCCCGCGGCCGCGGCCGCAAACGCCGGCAGGTCGAACGGACCGACGCCGTAGAGCACGCCCGACAACGACCGCGCGAGCACGAGTGCGCCCACCAGGCCCAGGCCGCCGCCAATCGCTACGAGGGTGACGCTCTGTCGCACCACGAGGCCCACCGTCTCGGCCACCGTTGAACCGAGGGCCAGGCGCAGGCCGATCTCCTTCGTGCGCTCGCTGACCGAGTAGGACAGCACGCCGTAGATGCCGAGCGCGGCCAGCAGCAGCGCGGCCAGCGCGAAGAGCGCGAGCAGCGTGGTGCTGAGCCGGGGCAGGAACACGGCGCGCGCCAGGATCTGATCGACCGTGCTCAGCTCGTAGATGGGCTGCTGCGGGTCGACTTCCCAGATCACCCGCTGGACGGTGCCGGCAAACGTACTCGGATCGCCGCTGGTCCGGGCCACGAGCGCCATCCCTGCCGACGGGCTCTGGCGCATGGGCAGGTAGACCTGCTTCTTCGGCTCGCTCTCGAGTCCCTGGTTGCGCACGTCGCCGACCACGCCCACCACCTCGCTCTTGCCGTGGGGATTCTGGATGATCTGGCCGATGGGACTGCGGCCCGGGAAGTAGCGCCGCGCCATGGTCTGGTTGATCACGCTCGTGCGCGGCCCGGTTTCGTTGTCGCGCTCGTCGAGCAGACGCCCGTCGAGCAGCGCGATCTTCATGGTCTGGAAGTAGCCGGGCGCCACGATGCGGACGTCGGCCAGCGGATCTTCGGTGGCGGGCGGCGGCTGGCCGGCTACGCTGAACGGCAACGCGCCGGCGGCCCCCACGTCGTGCAGCGGCATCGCCGACACCGCCGACGCGGCGGTCACGCCCGGCGCGCGGCGCAGGCGTTCGACGACCTCTTCGTAGAAGCGCGCCACGGCGGGCCGCTGGTTGTACTTCGTGGTGGGCAGCAGCACGCGGGCGGCCACGAGATTGGTGGCATCGAAGCCGGGGTTCACCTGCAGCAGCTGCTGGAAGCTGCGCGTCATCAGGCCCGCGCCCACGAGCAGCATGAGCGCGAGCGCCACCTCGACCACGACGAGGCCGCTCAGCACTTTGCGCGCGTAGGGACTGCCAGTGGAGCCCGACGTCTCGTGCAGCTGATTGCGCAGGTCACCCGCGGCGCGCAACGCCGGCAGCACGCCGAAGGCCAGGGCCACGGCCACCGACACGACCAGGGCGAAGAGCAGCACGCCGCCATCGAGCTGAATCCGGTCCAGGCGCGGCAGTTCGCTGGCCGGTAGCGTAGCTAGCAGGCGAAGACCGGCAAAGGCCGCCAGCAGACCAAGGGCGCCGCCGCCCGCTGCGAGCAGCATGCTCTCGGCCAGAATCGGCCGTGCCACTTCCCACCGCCCGGCACCGAGCGCGCCCCGTACCGCGATCTCGCGCCGGCGGCTCGAGGCGCGCGCGAGCAACAGGTTGGCCATGTTGGCGCACACGATGAGCAGCAGGAAGGCCACCGCGCCCATCAGCACCATGAGCGCGGGACGCGACTGCGCCACGAGCTGCTCATGCGCGGCCACCACGCGCGCACCCCAGCCGGCGTTGCTGTCGGCGTGCGCCACGGCGATGCGGTTGGCCAGCACGGCGAGCTCGTCCTGCGCCTGCGCCATGGTGGCGCCGTCGGCGATCCGTCCCACGATGGTGAGCGAACGGGCGCGCCGCGACGCGCCGTGCAGGTCCTTGGGGTCGAACGCCAGCGGCGTCCACACCTCCACGTTCGTGCTGGTCGGGAACTCGAAGGCCGGCGGCATCACACCGACGACGGTGTAGGGCACGGCATCGAGCTGGATGCGGGAGCCGACGGCCGCGGCGTTGGCGCCGAGCACGCGCGTCCAGAAGCCATGGCTCAACACCACGACGCGGTCGGCGCCCACCACGGCCTCCTCGGGCACGAAGGTGCGGCCCAGCAACGCCTGCGCGCGCAGCACCGCAAACAAGTCGGGCGTGGCCCGCACGCCGGGCACGTTCCGCGGATCGCCGGTGCCGGCGTACGAGAAGTCCACCTGGCGATAGGCAGCCACGGCCTGCAGGCTGCGCACCTCGCGCTTCCAGTCCTCGTAGGTGGGCACCGAGACGCGTTCCTGGTTGCCCTCGGGGCTCACTTCCCACAGCACGGCGATCTGCTGCGGCGCGTCGTAGGGCAGCGGGTTCAGTACCACCGCCTTGATCACGCTGAAGATGGCGGTGGTGGCGCCGATGCCGAGGGCGAGCGTGACGAGTGCCACCAGCAGGAAGGTGGGCTGACGCACCAGGGCGCGGGCGGCGTACTTGAACGCGGACATCCATTCGGCCATGCCGCGCATTCTACGCCCTCAGGGCTTCGGAATGCGCAGCGTGGCGCTGATCATCGCGCTGCCGCTCGCGCCGTAGACGAGCACCAGCGGATGCAGCAGGGCCGGGCCAAGGCGGTGGGCGCCCAGCCACAGGTCTGGCCCCGTGTGTCCCAGCCACTGCGCCACGCCGAGCAGCGCGACGATCACGATGCTGGTCGGGATCGGCGTGCCCTCGAAGTACTTCACTTGTCCTGTGTCCGCGTCGGTGAGCGCCGACGAGGTGACGTTGAATCGCGCCAGGCGGCTGACGCCGC
>ENA-ORBV01002851-ORBV01002851.1-microbial-mat-metagenome-genome-assembly--contig:-NODE-2851-length-35811-cov-8.780209_pt1 | contig 35811 bp, 17 predicted proteins | sample MGYA00237777_ERZ505514 | MGnify/ENA primary metagenome ERZ505514 (study PRJEB26160, sample SAMN06269048) | microbial mat metagenome | isolation source: Oligotrophic lake microbial mat | place... | reverse complement strand
AACACAAACCGCGTGATCGGTCGTTTTGCCTATGCCATTTATGATATGGGAGGGCTTCTCAATGCCAACGTCGCTGGTTATCCCTCGACACTTGCGGTCACTGACCTTGATTCGAAACCGAATACCGCGTCCGCCGACCTCACGGCCCTCGGCCTTACACAAGTGCAAGTCGATGCGTTTGTCACCTGGCGCAATGCTGCCTCCGCTTCCACTCGTGATTCCTACCTGGCTTACTCCCGGACAAATGCGCCGACGAACGGTTTTCTAACTCCTGGCACTGGAGATCGATCCTTCATCAGCAGACAAGATCTCATCGGTTACGCAACCACCAACTCTTGGAGTCCAAATGCACTCACCATGCTTACCGCATGGAAAAGAGATTCCACCGTTCCGAACTGGACTCCGGACTACGACGCCACGTCCCTGGGTGGCAACGCAGCGTTCAACTACCGTTCCCTCGCCCAAAGCAGAACGGACATCGCGAATCCCACGATTTCGGCTGTTCGTCGTATTGTCGCAGGTTCGATTGATAGTGAATCGGTCAAAGTCGGGGATGCCGTGGTGCGTAAACCTTTTCCTTTAACCCGCCTAGCTTGGCTCGGAGTCAACGGGCCTGCGGGCGGTGCCAATGCAACCCAGATACGAAAAGCCTTTGGATTGGTCTGGGATGCAACCGCCAAGCGTTGGATTTATACCTCACCAGATAGAACCGATAGCACCCCGGCTCCTGCATCGCTCCCGGCCCCTTTGGGAGAAATTCCCACAGTTCAAACAATCAAGACCTTGGGTGAGGTCGCGGCTATCAACCCTTCGCGGGATCCAGATTTCTTCGAGTATCTCAAAGCGGGTCTCCTGCGCGGTTCGTTGGGCAAAGTTGGCCGGCAGACTGCCGCCGCAGGCAGCGGCCTAACCGAAACCTACGTGGCTGATGTCTATCCCGATTACCAAATTTTCAGAATCGGTGCCGGCATGATTGACCAAGCGGATGAAGATTCCATTCCCACAGAAATTCGGACGACCATCCTATCGGGCTTAGGATCCATCGAGAAAAGTGCTTACGGTACGGAAAGCATTCCCTACCTGGCCCGTATCCTCTTCTCCTTTTACCGTCCTAATGTAGCGGGCAGGACGAGAATTGGGGCATGGATCATCCCGGAAGTTTGGAATCCGCATAGGGATGCCGACGTCGCACCACCTGCGGGGGCAAGCGAGGATATTTACCCCACAACGTTCCGGATCGTCCCCATCGGCGGTTCCCTGCAATTTCGATATGATATGAGGACAATCCTGAACCTGGTGGACACTCCTATCACAACATTCCGCGCTTGTAATCCGGTGACTGACTACGTCGAATACACGCGAGGGGCCACGGGCAAATTTCGCGATCCCACCTTGTTGACTCCCGCATTTGCCACCGCCGCTCCTGGTGGAGACGGCGTCCAGGTCACCGGATCCGGGGACAAACCGCTTAGCGGATTTGTTGGAATCGTTGCCGGAAACATCGTCACTCAGCCCGACGCAAGATTTTCGGGGGTGGTAACGGACAACTACATGAACAACCATTTTATTGAGGTCAGTGCTGTTCGTCCCACGCTTCAACTTCAAGTCCGCGATTCCTCGGGAACGTGGCGCCCCTATTTCGAATGGAATGGACTCACCCGCTCCGCCAGTTCGGCCGGCGTGCCTGGAACACTTCGTCTGCCCCCTGTCTCGTTGGTGCCAGAGCCTCCCTTGGAGAACACCCGGCAACAGGCCATGAACTCCAATGGGAACCGATCAGTTGTGACGACCGGACACATGCTGGTCACAGATCCGAGAACAACCCGGTTTTCTGCGAGCAACGTCAACTACCATCGTATGTTTGTCGGCTATCTCGACCAAAGTCCCGAGGATCCCAACCGGCGGGAAGCCTATCACGACACTACAAATCCTTTCAATAATTTGCCGGCTGGAAAACAGGTATTTCAATGGTGGGGAACATCGGGGTCAGCAAGTATCCTTTCTAGCATTGCTGGCCGTGTCTCCTATGGTGCTGGTGTCCCAGGCACGCCAGGTTGGTCTGTTAGCCGAGGGACATATACTATGGCCGAAAACCAGCCGGCCGATGCGGGCCCTCCCCTTCTCGCCTTCAACCAGATCATGCCGAACAACAACCAGACACGATACATGGACGTTGATGGCGTCCTAAGACCTGCGGATTACTATCTGACGATGAACTCGTCGGTAAACCAGTATGCAAACCCCGCAATTCCCTACGAGATTCAGCCAATGAATAATAACACAGGAGTGTTGGGGACACCGGTTGCGGTGAGCTCTTCGAAGGCAGATGCTCACCCTGTGGTGCTCAACCGACCATTTTTGTCCGTTGCTGAAACGGGGAACACGTTCCGTGACATGCCGTGGAAGACACTCGACCTCTTCACGGAACGGAGTGCTGATTCCGGCATCCTGGCACTTTTTTCCGTGTCCGACTCTGCGGCGAACGGGATTTCTGCTGCAAGAATTTCACCGAACACCCCGCATCCTGCCGTTCTCACGTCCTTGCTCCGCGGTTCCCTCCTGAACCCTAAAAGCACCGACACTAGCAGGGTGGACAGCGTCCGGGCAGAAGCTCTGGCAAACGCGATCGTTGCAGCAACGTCCACAAAACCCGTCATGAGTGCCTCCGGGCTGGTTGCCGATCTTGCGGTTCCACTGGCTGCCGCATTCGATGCAGACAGTGAGGTTTGGAAACAACAGCGCGAAGTCGTAGGACGAAGCCTTGCCGACGTGTCCTCGACCGGAACATGGAACCTCTTGATCGATTTGGTCGTGCAGGCCGGCTCCTTCCCGTCAAACGCCACCTCATTGAATACATTTCGCGTTGAAGGCGAGCGAAGGTATTGGGTTAATATTGCGATTGACCGCTCCACAGGCAAAATTATATCGTCCGATCCGGAGCTCGTGTTAGAATAAGAACCGATATGAAAGTCTTGATTTTTGGGTGTTTAATCGCTCTGGTGCTCGTGCCCTTGATGTTTTCTCAGGTCAGCGAGAACGCTCCGAGCCCACCCTATCTGAAGGCCGTTCCATCGAGGGCCGCGTGGACAATAACCACCCGCCCTCTTGTTCCGATTTCCGGAGAAGCGGCGCAACCGATGCCTCCATCTGCCATCGTAAAAGCTATGGTGGAAAAAAATGCTGAAGTCAGACGGGTTAGACTCCAAACGGCTTCAGGTCAAAATTTCGAATTCTGGGCACAAGGCACCTTCTTGTTCAGTATGGAGTCCGGGAATCAATCCGCCACCGTCGTCGATATGCGTGGGGTCTCCAGTCCGGTCGCTTTTTACACCGAGATGCAAGGCGATTTTGAGGATTTAAAATGGCTTTCTTCGGAGACTTTCTCCACGAGCATTTCCGAGAAAGGTAAAAAACTTCTCGTCTTTCAGTCCGAGAAGGGGGCGGAGAATTTAAAAGCGGATGGCGAGGGAGCGAATAGGATGTATGGGGTCAAAGCTTTTATAGATGACAAATCAAGGCTTCCCGTGCGGGTTGAAACGGGTTCCACGGTTTCCCAATACGAATTCACACCGCCCTCGGGCGAACTGGTTTTACCCGAATCCTGTCGGAAGGAGTGGGAACGCTTCCAGAAGTATCTTCTGGAAACCACCGTGGATACTCCGGCCCGGTAAATGCCTTCACCTCTCGTGATGAACGACTTTCCCTCGATGGAAACCTTGGTGGTATGCGATGGTTCGCGCCTGACAATTACTAATTTGACCGGTCTGGGGTATGAACGGCAGGTAATCGAAATTCCAGCCCCACCCGGCAGCCAAAAAATATTCGCCTATCATTGTCCGGAGACCGGCATGGCGTTCCTGGGTCAACGCTGCCTGCGGGATTCGACAAAAGCCTTTTTGGAGCTGACCATCGCGCCCCATTTTTCCGGGATATTTCATCTCACCGAGGAAGGAACACCTTCAACTTTACATGTGACCGGGGAAAAATCGGAAGCGTTGATCGTTAACGACAAGGTGGCTATTCGCATCCCCCTTGGTCAGGGAACCGGCCCCGTCGCGCCAGGTCCTGTGTGCGGTTTCGGAGTTTCAGACCGATCCCAATACGGGCATACATTCTTCGACCTTGCGACTTCCGTGAAATTTTGGGACTGCCAGATTGTTGAGAGCGGTCCGATACGGATCGTCTGGAGGTTCGGCCTGGAAACGCTGACCGGAGGAAAATACGAAGCCACGTTCACGCTGGACAACACAGCGGATTTTGTCCGGATCGAGGAGCATTTCGACCTTCAAAGCGGCGATCAACTCGTTTGGGTCTTTGATCGTAACAATCTTCCTCACGAGATGTTTGTGCTGGATCATACTGCGGGCGGGCGCCCCGTTCCCCTCACTTACTTCCATGACCGAAGGGTTAGACGGGTCGCCGCTTGGACTCAATTTTCCCAGCTTCCGGAAGTTTGTGACGGATTCGCTTTGAGCTTTCCCGACTCCCAGGATGTCGTTGGATTCGTGGCGTTAAACGGAGGAAGCTGGCAGGGAAATCAACTCAACTTCATCGAAGGTTGGTCACGTCGCTGGATGCCGGACGATCCCGGAACACGGCGGCTTGTTCCTTCGGAAGCAAAGGCCGACTCCGCCCCAAACCCGGACCGCATCCAAGCCAGAGTCGGCACGCAGCATCAAGCAGCATTTTTTTGCGAGGCATGGATCGGACGGGGGTCGCGGGTTTGGGCTCTCGCCGCCGGATTGCGATCCTCGCTGTTACTGCCCAGCCAACCCAACTCGAAACCAAAACGAAGTGGTGGGATCACGTGGGCACCGGACTTCGATGCCTACGAAGCGACCCGCGTCCGGTTACGGGAAATTCATACCCGGCACGGGGTTTTTCCGCTTTCTCTCCAAAAAGATCTTGTTTTGCAATGGCCTGAAGAGCCGGAAATTGATGAAAATCCCGCCTGGCTTTCTTTAATCGTCAGCCATCTGGAGAAGGCTTCGTCCGAGAAAGCGCCGGAGGGTGACCCCGCTGTAGTGCAGCACGACTATCTGGCCTCGCGGCTGTTTGGGTTTTGGTGCGGAAGTGGATCGGCTGATGCCAATCCGGTCTGGAGCCGCCGAATCGCGCCTGAGATGCTTCATTACGGGACACTCCGGAGTTCCTTGTCACAGAAGGCCCGGCTGGAACGCCGCGCCTGGTTCGCGTTTTTTGCGGAGCTGTTTTTCTCGGACAACTATTATCCAGGCCCGGCAACGATGGAGCCGCCCGGTGAGCCGCGGAGCTTTGAGCCAACCATTGCGGGCATGGCGAATCAGAATTTTTTCACTGAAGCCATCGTGATCGCGGGCATGGCGGGGGAAGTTTTTCACAAGCACCCGCGAGCTGAAGCTTGGCGGCAGCGTTTCGTTTCTCAATGGGAGCGCCAGCTCGCCTACCATTGTTATGAGCCGAGCGGTGTCTGGGAGGAGAGCCACACCTATTTCCTTCACGTGCTCCATACCGTCTTTCCTCTTCTTCTCCGGATGAAAGAATCCGGATCCTACGATGCTTTTTGCCGGGCTGATTTGCAGCGCCTCTTGGGTTCTCTCGTGGCGCAGCGTTCACCGGAGGATGATGTCCTTGCCGATGGCCACCGCTATTTGGTGCCTTTCGGCGACCACGACGAGAGCCCGGAATGGCTGGGAGAGATCTGTCGCAACTACGCACTTTATGTTGCGGAAACAAACGACAAGTTGGCCAAATCACTTCTGTGGCTGGCCGGAACACCCTGTGCGGAATGCCCCCCGGCAGAATCGGAGTCTGTCACCGGGATTGGATTTTTCTTTCGCTCCGACGTGCCGCCGCAAGGCGAGTCGTTGCTTGCTTTGCGAAGTGGAGGGGCTTGGGGCCATCATCATAACGACGAAGGTTGCATTTTCTTCCATGCATATCGACGTCCAATGATCGTGGACGCCGGGTTCGGGCGCCATCTTCCTGAAGACCTGAAACATTCAGCTAAAGGCCATTCCAGGCGGGCGTCCGACGGTATCCAGCCCATTCATCATCTTTGGCGATGGTCGCGTGGTTTCGTGGTGGAATCAAAAACCGACGGCCCTGTGCCCTATGTGCTCGCTGTCATTCCCACGCGTTTACAACTCCTTCCCGACGGCCGGATCGTGCCCTGTGAACGCGAACAAATCCAGACACGCACGATCCTCCAACTCCACCCGACAATCTACCTGATCATTGATCAAAGCTCGGATGACGCGGCGGAAACAACACGTTTCCACCTTCCCTTAGGTGAAATTTCCGCCCAGTCCGACGGGGTCATCACTCGGTGGCAGGACGGGGTGGTGTTAACGATTCGGTCTCTCTTCGCGAGCCAGCCTCCCGTCCTTTGCGAACACCAGCCAGCGGGCAAACCTCTTTTCAGCACAACCGAAGTGGCCTTCAAAGCCGAAAGCAAACGCGAAATTTTTCTGGTCTGCGCTCACGACAAATGCAGCATGGAGGTTAAGCGCAGGGAAGGGAAGTTTCTCATCTCGCTCGACGAGCCGCTCTTCGAGTTCCTCCCAAGCCAGGACGCACTCTCAGTATGGAATCTAAAAACCTCTTCGTTTACCCTGATTCCACTTCCGCCCCAAAGTCTTCCTGCATGAAGCAGCGAGATTTACTTACTGAAACACTGCCATGAGCGCTTGCGCGAAAAAGATCCTCCAGGCCATTCCCGCCTTTGATCACCACCTGAAATCCCTTGACCTCTGGCACGCCGGGCGCTGGCCGGCCCATTGGATCATTCACGATAAGAAAGCGCTCCCCCCCTTCGTCGCGGCCTTCCGCCTGCGCTTTGACTGTGCAGCACGGGACACGATGCGTCTGCATGTCAGCGCAGATGAACGATATGAGTTATTTCTTGATGGAGAGTTAGTCGGTCGCGGCCCGGAACGTGGAGATCCTTCCAATTTTTTCTTTGATACCTACGAGATGACGATCGGCATCGGCAGCCATGTGTTAGTCGCGCGGGTGTGGGCACTGGGCAAATACGCACCCTTTGCCCAAATGAGTGTCAAACCAGGTTTTCTTGCCGCTGCGGAGGGAAAATGGCACACGCTTCTCACGACTGGAATCGCTCCTTGGCAGGGGAAAAAACTTGAGGGGGTGAAGTTTCACCTTCTCCAAGGTTTCAATGAAGATAAGTTCACAGGCGGAAAAGAAATGATTGATGGCGCAAAGTTCCCATGGGGGTTTGAACGTGGAGAAGGTGACGGCTGGACGCCGGCCAGCGCCAACGCAGAAGCCACGGTTGGCATCCCAGAGAGCGCGGAAACGCACCGCATCCTGTGCCCCTCTTTGATTTCTCCTTTGATCGAATCTCCGATTGTGGGTTCAAGGATACGCCACGCCGAGCGGACCCGCCGGAGCTCGTTCCCGGCAGCGATTAAAAAACAATATCACAACGACTCGGACGCATCGGCGTGGCAACAAATGCTCGAAGGGGGAGCCGCCGTCGCCATTCAACCGGGCGAACGGAGACGTGTCCTGATAGATCTGAACTGCTACACCACGGCCTACTACCGGGTGATTATTTCCGGGGGGAGAAAGGGAAGCGTTCGATTTCGTTGGGCCGAGTCGCTTTTTCTGGAACCGGGAACAGCCTGCTTTCAACCCAAAGGCAACCGCGATGAAATCGAAGGCAAGTTTTTCGAAGGCCCCTTCGATGAGTTTTTTCCCGACGGTGGCTCGGCCCGCTGCTACGGGCCGTTATGGCTGAGGGTCGGACGATATCTGGAAGTCATCTGCCACGCGGTTTCGGAACCTCTCTTCATCGAGAAAATTACGATCACCGAGTCGCGTTACCCATTGGAAATGGAATCGTCCTTTGCCTGTAGCGATCCCGCTCTCAACTCGCTTGTGCCAATCCTGCATCGAACGCTCCAAATGAGCGCACACGAATCATTCACCGATTGCCCTTATTACGAACAGCTCAGCTACATTGGTGACAGCGCACTGGAGTCTCTGGTGACTTTCGCGACCAGCCGCGACGTTGCCCTCCCGCGCAAGGCTCTGGAACTTTTTGCCTCCTCTCAGCGATCGAACGGTTTCCTGGCACCCCGCTATCCTTGCCGGTGGCCTCAGACCATCCCGCCGTTTTCGTTGATCTGGATTCTGATGTTGCGCAATTACGCGCTCTGGCAACCCGAGCGTTCGGTCGTGGTGGCGCTTCTTCCCACTGCACGAAGAATTCTTGATGCGGCCTTCTCCTTGATGCGACCGGACGGCCTCCTGGGGACGCTTCCCGCGTGGGCTTTTCTTGATTGGGTTCCGCAGTGGAAAAATGGCGTGGCACCTTCGGAAAAAGAAGGAGCCGGTGCTTCGCAGAACCTTCTTCTTGCTGGAGTTTGCCGTGCGGCCGCCTGGTTGGAAACGTTCTTCGGGGAAGCCAATATGGCTTTGCGCTATGAGAGACGGGCCAAGGAAATCGGACGGCAGGCTGTTATGCGGTTTCAGAATCCCGCGACGGGACTGTTTTCAGAAACCGGCCGGGGCGGATCCGTGTCCGACCATGCCCAAGCGCTGGCGATTCTTTCCGGCTCCTTGTCGGCCACCGCCTCTGGCAATTTGGCCAAACGTTGGAAAGCCCAGCCCGCAAAGGCGCAGGCAACCATCTATTTCAGCCACTACGTTTTCGAAGCAGCTCATGTCGTGGGGGACCCCCATTTTCTCGAAACACGATTGTCCTTGTGGTTGGGCCTGGAAAAGTCCGGCTTCAAAACCGCGCCGGAGATGCCGGAACCCACCCGCTCCGATTGTCATGGATGGAGCAGCCACCCTCTCTATCACTATTTCGCCACCATCGCCGGCATCCGGCCTTCCGCCCCCGGATTCTCAAAAGTTGCCGTGCGTCCCGTGCTGGGAAAACTGGAATGGATCAAGGCCCAAATGATTCATCCCCGGGGATGCATCGGCATCGAGATCGAAGGTCCAACAAACAAGCGGGCGGGGATGGTTACCCTTCCACGAGGAATCAGTGGCATGCTTGAAATCAACGGGCGCCAGGTCGAACTCTCGCCAGGCGAAAATCGATTCGGACCCCGCAGGAAATGATCACGACCTAACATAACATGACAGTGGTAAGTCTGGCTGGCAGACAGGGGGGCGTCGTTTGGGCGGCAGGGGTTATCTGGCGCGGCCGCGGATTTGTTCCTTGGCCCGGATCACCCAGCGGGTGGGGCTGGTTTCCTCTTCCAGGGTAAGAGGCATGGAGTCTTCTCCGAGGATGGTTTTGATGTATGTATCCAGATAATCAAGCCCGGGGCCGGTGGTGGAAATCGAGCCATAATCCCGCTCACCGATTACGAGACGGGTCTGCGTCCCTCCCTCCCGTGACTCGACCAGACCAAGAGTTCCCAGGATTTTCAGCGAATCGCAGCCCCATGCACCTGTGCCGCGAGGATTGAGATAATTCGCCGTCAAGGAGGCTAGCCCACCATTTTCCAATTCGCAGAGCAGGCTGGAAGCCATCCGCAAACCGCCCTCCGGCACAGGATTCCCGGCTTTGGTCTCGGCGGCAACGACGGAGCGGATGCGAACACCGGCCACATGCTCCACCAGCCTGACCGCATGGATCGCATTCTGCCCGATAAGTCCTCCGTCCACGTCCTCATCCTGTGGGCGAGCGTCGTGATAGGGATAGGATTTTTCCACCACGACTTGGATCACTTCCCCAATGAGCCCTTCTCGCACGATTTCCCGCATGGCGAAGTAGGGTTGGTCAAATGCCGTCCCGGCCATCTCGTGAAACATCCGGCCGCTCTCACCCGCCGTTTTCAGAATGGCATCAAGATCGCTCTCCGCCATGGCGCATGGCTTCTCGGCATAAACGTGCTTGCCGGCACGTAACGCCATCATCGTGTGGGCGGCCTGTTCGCAACGACGGCCTGAACAGAGCGAAACGAATTCCACCTCTGGATCTCCAATCATCTCCTCGAACGTGTCGTATTCACGAATCGAGCGGTCATTCTGCAAATCGGCCGGAAGCTTCGCTCGGGGAAAGTTCGCGATAGCCATCAAACGTGCGTGGGGATGGGCGACCAACTGATTTTGGATCTGGTGGCCGTTCGACCCAAAGAGGGCTACGTTGACGGGCATGGCTTTTTCTCGTGGGTGTCTAAGTTTGTTGGGTTCATGCAGCGGTGGACGCGCTCGGCAGCCTTCTGGGTATGACACGCTTAAGGTTATCTGCGCAATAATATTTTTTGTTTTCCAACCACCGAGCCGTAAGCCGGCGCGAGTGACGAGAGCCGGGTGCTACGTTTAACAGGAATGGTGGTTATGGGGTCAATGCCGAGAGCATATTTTACAAGATATTTGTAGATGAATGCCGAAACAGGATGGCATCGGCTTCGCGTGGGATAGTCTCCAAATTCGAGATTGGGGAGCTCAGGGGCATACTCGGGAAAAGTTTCCCATGTCGTGCGGTCTCCCGCCAGGACCATCTGGCCCCAATGAGTGCGGATGACGCGCATGATATCCTCGCCCCATCCCATTTGGTCGAACATTTCCAGAATGTAAAAGTGCCCGAATGGACTTGCCGCTGGCAAAAGTCCGTGGCCGCCTTCGCGGATGTGACCTGCAAGCTTGGAGGCGGCTCGCGGAGAACAAGCCCCATAGAGCAGTGCCATGGCATTTGTCACCTGGCTGGAAATCGCAGAAGGCGAACCGTCCTCGCCCAGCGCATCCGCGAAGGCATGACGTTCAGCCACCCAGAGATGTTTGCGGATTCCTGAGCAGAGGAGTTCCTTCTCCCGACGGAACAGGCTCACCGCCCCGACTTTCCCTGCAAAAACTGCCAATTCCTCAAAGGCACTGAGCGCACCTAACAATCCAACCTGCTCGGCAGTATTCACCGCGTGATCGTCGTCACGGCCGGGCGCCCATTCGACAAAATGCCAGGCTCCGGGCCAGCAGATGAGTCCGCTGGACGCTTGCATGGAAAAGGCTTCCCGCAGGCCCCGCACGATCCGTGGAAAGATCCGTCGCGCCAGGACCCGGTCACCCTGCGCCATCACATGATCCCGGCACCACATAATCCAATGATAGCTAAAAAGAGGAATTCTGCTGTCCCAGGAACTCGGATATTGATTTCGCACGAGACCGGGGAACTCTGGATCTTCGGCGAAAAGCAGCAGACTGTTTCGCTCGACGGCGGTATTTCCGCAAATCAATCGCTCGGCCATTGCGGTCAAACGATTGTCCATGTTCCAGTTCACCTGCTCGAATGTCGGACAATCGGTGTAAGTATCATCCACCGCCGATATCACTGTCTGGGCACACATTTCGGCGATCTGATTGAGAAGGGGATCTGCACAACGGAAACTGCCGCGTCGCACACTGCCGCAATTTGCAGTCAGTAAGCGCAGCCGTTTGAGTTCCAGAGGCTGAGATCCCGACCAATGCAGAATTACGTGTCGTCCGCCCCAAGGGAAAAACGACTCGAAAGTATTCGTTCCGCGACCCAGCCGGTAAACGAAGGCATTGTTGACGCCCCTTGGCCATTGAATCCTGGGGGGCGGGGAATCTTCGTGAACATGCTCGGCCAGGGCAATGAGAAGTTCGCCTTCGCTGCGGGAGAACGCCTCCACTTCGATCCATCCGTTCTGGATTACACCCAGGTCGAAGACCGCCCGCGAAGCGCAACCAGCAGGAACGGCTGGCATTTGCCATCCGCCGTGTCGTCCCGCCTTCAGTTCCCGGCTTTCTCCGACCACCCTCGCTCCGACGGCAACGGCGAAAGGATTACCCTCAAGGAAAGTCAGCTCCGGCGGAGTGGATTCCGTGCGCGAAACCCAGGAGTCGAAAGTTGACAAGTTTCCAGCGGCGATTCTCCGGGCCTCATCCTCGGAAAGGCGGACAAGTCCAAATCCTCCTGTCCCTGAGGGGTTACGAACATCAATGGTCGAATCGCTAAAACCGGCCAGTGTGAGGTCTTCGAGATGCGACTCTGTCACCAAGCCATAGAGCAGGTTCGCCCCCCGTTTCAGTTGGATCTCGGCCCGCTTGCACAGCGCCCCCTGGCTGAGTGAAAGGATTTTTTTCCCTGCAAAAAACCAATCCCCCATTCCGATGGTGGGCGTGAAGGCCAGAGTCTGAGCCTTGGCACTCTTCAGGGATGCCAGAAGCAGGACCGGCCCCCGGATGTAGTTATTCCGCCGTTTCTCATCGCCTTCAGCGAGCAAAGGACGCAGCCGAAAGGACACGCAGAAATTTGGAAAAGCCACGCGTTCCATGGGAAAAACTCTAACGGGAGTTAGTGGATCGCGGGACGGAAGAGGAACCCGCCGAGGAGAGAGCACGAAGCCCCGCTCAACTTCCTGAGCCTGTCTCCAGGGTCCATGCGAAACGGTAAGATCCACCTTCTCAACGCAAGGGAGCATCCATCGCCGGACCGTTCTCACTGCGCGCTGCGGGTCGGGACGAATTAGTGTCTTTCGATCGCTGCCTATTTGGAGGGGGCCGCAGTCCATCCGGAAGATCAGGCCCGGTTCGGAATCGCAAGAAGTCATTGTCCCGACTCCAACGTGCAGCACAAGAAATCGAAGCGTATTTTCTCCGGGCCGCAAAAAGCCGCTCAGGTCATAGGCATCCACCGGGACACGCCCCTTGGCGGATTTCGCAGGGCCATGCCCCAGCGGAGCATCGTTGATCCATACCTGGTAGAGCGACTGGGCAGTTATATGGAGGCTTGCCATCCCTCCGTTTCGCAGAAAATCCCACGCCTTCTTGTCCAGGCGGAACTCTCTTTTCGCCTCCAGATAGCAATGATAGGCGTCGGGCTTGCGGCTTCCCCAAATCCATTTCGCCCCTTGCAATCCAGCTGAATTTTCTTGCATTCCTGCATGTAAGCAGATTAATTAACCGGTTCACAATTTAATTTATGCAGCATATTACCGCCGACCCCCTCTCTTTCGCGTTTGATGGCGGGCGCCGATTTTTGGTTAGCGGCGAATTCCACTACTTCCGGGTGCCGCGTTGTGACTGGAAAAAACGGCTTCAGCTTTTCCGCCAGGCGGGCGGCAATTGCGTTGCGACCTACGTTCCCTGGTTGCTGCACGAGCCGACGGAGGGGGTGTTTCAATTTGCCGACGAACAGGCTGATTTGTGCGGGTTTCTTGACGAGTGTAAGGAAGCCGGTCTGGCGGTGCTCTGCCGGCCCGGTCCCTATCAATATTCGGAGCTTCGCTACGATGGTCTTCCGAAGTGGCTGTTCGATGAGTATCTCCAAATCCAGGCCCTCGGACGGGACGGGCGTCCCCTGCGGCAAAGTTCTGCATCTTACCTGCATCCGCTCTTTTTACAAAAGGTGAAGGCTTGGTATGATGCGGTCTTGCCGATTCTAGCGCGCTATCAGGTGTCAGTGGGTGGCCCGGTCAGCCTGCTTCAGGTGGATAACGAACTCATGGGCATTCACGAGTGGTTTGGCGACTGGGACTTCCATCCGGTAACCATGGGCTTCGGACGGGAGGATGGAAGGTTTCCCCGGTTTCTCACGTCTCGATATGAATCGGTCGGGACCTTGAACGAGGCCTGGGGCACGGAATTTATCAGGTTCGCAGAGGTGGAACCCCCGCGCGCACGCTCGCCGCTGAAGATCGGAGAGCGCCGCAGAGAACGTGACTATCAGGATTTTTATTTTGAAACTGTCGCGGAATACGCCGCCCTCCTGGTCGGGTGGATGAGGGAAGCCGGTTTACGCTGTCCGATTGTGCACAATTCCGGAAGCCCCTACATGAACTCATTCTTTTTGGAGACGAGCAGGCGTCTTGGCGCGGATTTTCTCCTGGGCTCCGACCACTACTACAATTTGGATTTGGACTGGGATCAGAACAACCCAACGCCACGTTATGCGGCGAAAGTTTTTTACTCTCTGGAGATGCTTCGGGAGATGGGCTATCCCCCCAGTGTGCTGGAGCTGCCAGCGGGAAGTGCAGCCGATTGGCCGCCGATCACAGCGGAAGATCTGCGGGCATGTTATCTCACCAATCTGGCGTTCGGCATGAAGGGGCTGAACTATTATATCTTCACCGGCGGCCCGAATCCGCCGGAGGCTGGTGCCAATGGAAACAGTTACGACTACGGGGCGCCTGTGGCTGCGGATGGCACCAAAAGGGAGACCTTCCAAACGCTTGAGGACTTCGGAGCAATCCTGGAAAAGCATGCCTGGCTCTGTGAAGCGGAAGCGGATGCCGATTACCAACTTGGTCTGGTCTGGGAACACACCCGCAGTGCCAAGTATGACGGCCCCGATGCCGCGCGTCCGTTTACAAGCGTCGCGGCGTGGAATCTTTTCCGAAAGGGAATCTTTTTCAGCAGCATGGGTGCGGGATTCTGTCCGCGCATGGTGGACATTGAAAACCATACGCCTTCCCTCGATTTGCCGCTTTGGGTTGCCACATCAGACGGTCTCGATGAAAAGGCCCAATTGGCCCTTGTGGAGTTTGTTCGCAACGGTGGCCATTTGATATTCGGACCGGTGGTTCCTCTCACGGATACAAAATACCGATCCTGTCGGATTCTTATGGATTATTTGGGAACCCTACCCGCCACACCTTTTAACGGCATGTTCCCCGATTTGCATCTTGGAGCGCAGAGGAACATCCCGGCGAATGGGGGGCTTTGGACAATGGAAACCTGTCCCCACGGAGCGGAAATCATCGCCCGCGAGGATCATTCCGGAGCCACTGTCGGCTGGAGAGTGCGGAGAGAGAAGGGGACCGCGACATGGCTTGGAGTGTCATGGAAGCACACGAAATTCGCGCATTCCGTCATGGTCGCAACTCTGCTGGGAGCCGCCGGACGCTCCCGGCCCACGGTTGCGCTCGATAATCCCAACCTCTGGGCCGTCTCAAGAAGCCAAGGCGAAAAGCGGGCTGTTTTCGTTCTCAACCTGTTCAGCTCTTCTCAGCAAACGAGTGTCCACGTCGCGACCGCAGATGGCTCCACGGAATTCTGGGGCATGCACGTTTTGGCGCCCATGGAAGTCAAAATCCTGTTTTCACCCCCATCATCCCAACCATGAAATCCCTTGCCCGTTTCGAGGAAAACCCGCTGCTTTCTCCCGCCAATGTCCTGCCAAGTCGTGAGGGGTTTGAGGTCGCCTGTGTTTTGAACCCCGGAGCCTTCCGATGGCGCGGTAAAACGTTTCTGGTTCTCCGCGTGGCCGAGCGGCCTCTCCCGATCCCGGGCAGGGTTCATGCCGTTTCGCGAGAAAGGGATCAGTTGATTGTGACATCCTTCGCCGCGGACGATCCAGATCTGGTGGCGGAAGATTCCCGCGTATTCATACACCGCGGCAGAAAATATCTAACAACCATCTCCCATCTTCGATTGGCTGAGAGCGGGGATGGTCGCCATTTTCAGGTTCACCCCGCTCCCCTGCCACTGGGAGGGCTCCCCGGGGAATCTTACGGTATCGAGGATTGCCGTGTCTCTCAGATCGGCGATGAGTTCTTTCTGACTTACAGCTCCGCTTCGCCACACGGTGTGGGAGTTGCCTTGGCCCGCACGAAAGATTGGGTTAACTTTTCGTGCGACGGTCTGATTTTTCCTCCCGAAAACAAGGATTGCACGCTCTTCGAAGAAAAGATCCGGAACGCCTACTACTGCCTGCATCGTCCCGTCGGACTTAATCTGGGCGGTCCTTTCATCTGGCTGGCCAGTTCGCCCGACTTGCGACATTGGGGAAATTATTCCTGCATCGCCGCCACACGGCCGGGAGAATGGGACGAGAACCGGGTGGGGGCGGGAGCTGCCCCGATCCGCACAGAACAGGGATGGCTCGTCCTCTATCATGGAGCGGACCGGAGATCGCGTTATTGTCTCGGCGCCCTCCTCCTCGACATAGACGACCCCTCCCGGGTCATCGCCCGATCCCGCGAACCCTTCATGGAGCCCGTGATGCCCTATGAAACCAGCGGATTTTTCGGGAACGTCGTCTTCAGCAATGGACACACCCTTGAGGGCGACCGCCTGACGCTCTATTATGGTGCAGCGGACGAGTTCATCTGCGGGGCGACCCTCAGCCTGAGCGACCTTTTGGAAACAATTCACTGAATCGACCGGCGACAATCCCCCGCATACCCTCGCGGGGGCTGGTCGAAGCGACTCAAAATCGGCCGATATAACTGCACACAAGCAGTATATCTAGCCTGACTCGATTCGATTTCCCGGGAGCCTGCGACTCCGGTCTCGATACCCGTTTAACACCATGGCACGTGAGATTTTTCCAGCATCAGATCGTTCTACAAAGAAGTTACTCCATTCGGCGTGTCTAAAAGATTTTTTAAAAAAGTTCTTGCTTATATGCAGTTTGTTGGTTCACTCAAAAAAATCCGATCTATCGTCGATAAATTGGAAGCTGTCCAACTCTCCAACCCCTCACTCCAACCCCCATGAAAAGTTCGCAATATCGTCCACGCTTCACATCCAAGATCTCTCCAACACGCCACGCAATCTTCACGCTGAAGGTTCCGGGGATATGTCGGCCTTCGATGGCCATTCTGATCGGCCTGCTGGCATTTGCCCTTCCGGTGGGGGCACAGACTAATACCAAGGTTGAAAAATTTGATCCGATATCAACCCCTAAAGTGAGCGAGGGCTTGGGCTTTAATCTGTCAATGCAGAACGCTTGGGAATTTCAAAAGGCGGCAGAAATGGGCGCGGCCGAGGCGCGAATGCAATTCGGCTGGGAATCCGTCGAAAATATGTCTGGAACCTTGGCTTTAACCCCCAACATGATTGCAGGCTTAAACAACTGCGCGACCTACCAAATAGATCCTATTATTGTAGCTGCTTACGGTCCGCCACGGCAGACCATAGGGACAGTGACCGTGACCGCGAACACAGCGGCAAATTCCACGGTCATTCCAGTTTCCAGGGCGATTCTGAGTTCCATTGATACTCCCAGGTGTCATATCCAGCTCAATTCGGGCGGGCAAATCGTGGCACAGGGTAAATGGGCTTACTACGGTGCGTTGATTCATTCGGTCAACACTTCTGCCGGCACGATCACTCTCGCCGCCAAAACCAACGTCGCACTCACCGCCGGCACAGTTTTAAGAATCAACAGATTGCTCTATCCCTCGGTTGCGACCACAAGTTCAACCGACCCATCCATAGTGGCCTACGCTCGTTACGCCAAATTTATGGCCACTGAGATTGCTAATCGTGGGTTGATTGGCAGCGTCCAGTTGTGGAATGAACCCCGCTGGGTGAATGACTCCTGGGATGGACGTGCCAACTTCTACGATGCGGCACCGGCGGGAGTTACAGCTTACAGCCCTAATTGGGGCATTTTGAGTAATCTCTTGACCGCGACTCCCCCCGCAGGTGCACGTTTCAACTGGGCCGGGAGCAATAAAACAGGAAGCTTTTGTATTCTGAACGCCCCATTTGCCGCGACGCAGGCACAGGTGCAAAACAGCGTCGCCTCGGATTCCAATCATCCCTATGGCCTGACACCCGAGTGGCATGGATGGGATCCGGTTATTTTGCTGAACAATCCGATTTCCAATTGGCAGGCGGCGGCTTTGGAAGGCACGAACACAGGCTCAAACATGAAATTCCATCGCAAGAGAGGTCTCGACAAAATCGCATCGGCAGGCTGGGCACCCGGATTCAACGTTACCGAAACCGGGGTCGCAAGTACGAATCAGACTTCCAAGGCGCGCTTCAACATGCGCCAATTTCTGTTTTTACTATCTCAGGGATATGACCGGGTTAACTTCTATCGCCTGGCCTCATCGGCTCCAGCGGAGGATTTCGGATTTCTCGACTCTACGACACAGGCTCCAAAGCAGGCGTTTACTGCGATGAAGGATTTAATGACGAAAATCAACACCTTGCCATTTGCACCCGTCGCTTACACTTCCGCGGATTTGCCAACTGTGACGAGTTATTCAGGCTTCTATCCTCTCGCCACGATTCCGGTCCTGGGCCGCGCCTCCACCACGGCAACCAAGAACCAGATTTTATTCGTGCTCTATCAACGCTCCTACCCGTCAGTCGGCCAAACGCATTTCGATCAGGTCCCTCTTCCGGCTGCCGTCAACGCGACCGTGCAAATGCCCCCGGGTTATAGTGTGGTGGGTGCCAAGAACCTGACGACATTATCGGCAGTTTCTACCACCGTGAACGGAAGTCTGGTTACCTTACCAGTCACTGCCGATGCGGTCATGCTTGAGTTGATGCCAACGCTACCGCCAATCCCAACGCCAACGCCAACCCCAACCCCAACGCCAACGCCAACGGCAACGGCAACGCCAACGCCAACGCCAACGCCAACGCCAACGCCAACGCCAACGCCAACACCAACACCAACGCCAACGCCAACGCCAACGCCAACGCCAACGCCAACGCCCGTCAACCTCATCAACGCCGGTTTTGAAACACCCGTGATAGCCAACTTCATATATCGGCCAACCACCGCAACGTGGGCATTCCTGTCTGAAGCCGGCATCGCTCGCAATGGGAGTTCTTTCGGCAATCCAACAGCTCCAGAAGGTTTGCAAGTTTTGTTCTTAAGGGGAAATAACGGTAATAACGGATCGATCACGCAGTCCGTGACACTGGCTGCTGGATCATACCGTGTCAGTTTCAATACCTGCCGCCGGGCAAGTCTTGCGCAGCAATCCTTCAATGTTTTTTTAGGTGCCGTCAACGTGGGTTCATACACCCCGCTTTCTTCAACCATCTGGTCTGCACAAACCACAAACAGTGTGACCCTGCCCGCAGGATCACATCAGCTAAGATTCGTTGGAACCAGCACAACGGGTGATGCCACGGCTTTTGTGGATGATATAAAAGTGATGCCGCAGTAACATTCTTTCATTCCGCGAGCTTGTCTTATTGCCGTCGCTAACTGCCTTTGGTTCTTCGAGGTTAAAATTGGATCGTATTCGTCATTATTTGAAATTCGTGTATGGCGCGTCGAGTGCCGGGCAGATTCGCGCCCGCATTGGGTCTCTTGTCGCCCAGGCCGGAAGCGCTATTGCGCTACTGCGGCGGGGATGGTTAAAAAAGGACGCATTTCTCATCACCTATGCCGACTCAAACTGATCGGGGACGTTTACAATTAGGCAGCCCCTCATTTCCTGTTGTTGGACGACACAGTGCGATGAATGCCGTGCTCCGTGTTTTGCCCGTTGCTCTCGATCCTTTTCGCACCCAATAATACAGACGAACATAGATAATGAATCTCAACTTGGCCCAACTCCCGTCAAACACCGTAGATCGAACGAAGGCGATTCAATCCGTCATTGATGAAATATCACGTTCCGGCGGGGGCAGGATCGCGCTCGGACCTGGCACCTGGGAGGTCGCCACGCTCCAGCTTCGGAGTGGGATCACGTTCCACCTGGAGGAGAGGGCGACCCTTCTTGCAAGCACTCAGCTTGAACTCTATCCGCGCTTTCCAGCGCAAATCGATAACCTGGAGCAAACGGGCATTCACCTCCTTTACGCCGAGGATGCGGAAAACATTTCCCTCGAAGGGCCGGGAGTCATTGATGGACAGGGCATGCACTATTGGAAGCGGGCCGAAAGCGACGACCAAAAACCCTACGGGATTTTTGAGTATTATGCGACCGGAGACCGTCCCTCGCCCCTCATTGAATTCGCCCGCTGCCGCAACCTTCGCATTGAAAACCTAACCATTCGCAACTCACCCTCCTGGACGCTCCACGTCTGTCGCTGTGCGGAGGTTCTGATCGAGCGCATCAAAATCCGCAACCATATGATGGGCCCCAATGCGGACGGGATTACCATAAATGGCTGCCAGGATGTGTGGGTGCATCAGTGCGATGTTCGCTGCGGCGACGACGCCATCAACGTCAAGGCGGTCGATCCGGATTGCGTGACCGAGCGGATCATCATCACCGATTGCATTGCCCAGAGCAACTGCTCTTGCTTTGGCACAGGGGCCGACGTCCGGGGCGTGATCCGCAACGTGCTCTTTGCCAACTGCATGGCCATCTCCTCCCTTCGCATGATTCAAATGGAGATCTGGGACGGTGGCCTGGTGGAAAACGTTACCTTCCAGAACATTCATGGCAGCACCTATCCCTCAAAAGGGGTCACCTGCGAGCGTCCGATCTATCTGGATATCCAGCAATGGATCAAACCGGAAATCCCCTTGGGGAAGATGCGCAATATTTTAATCAGCAACGTCACCTGCCGGACGCGGGGACGAATCGTCATGACGGCGCAGGATGGGACATCCATCGACCAAGTCACCTTGCGGGATGTTCATCTGGAGGTGCCCGAAATCGAAGATCCGGAAGAGGTTGTTCCCGCAGCCCGGAGTTATCAGAACAGCAACTACAACCCGGAAACGCGGGCGGCCCGGGCAGCTGTCGTAGCCGACAACATCAATGGTTTGCTCCTGGATAATGTTACGGTGCGCTGGCCCGAATCATCCGGGATCCCCATGAAAGGCTTGGTGACACGAAACGTGCGGAATCTTAAAAATCTGAACTCCGGTCTCGGCGATTGCCCCTGCTAAGCGAACGTGGCCGGATCTGGTTTGCGTCGAATACGCAAGCCGGTCGTTTTCAAACCATCAACTATCAACCAGCAACGCTCATCTCGGAAAAACGTCAGGCTTGAACGAAACGTCAAAGTTAGATATCAACAAACTTAGTTTACAACCCAACCAAACCCCATAAATCCCATGTCACAATCCTACCGTTTCTCCATTGGCCCCTGGAACATCAGCGAAGGCCGCGACCCCTATGGCCCCGAAACCCGTGCGCCACAGGCCATGGCCACCAAACTCGCACAGTTTAAAAAGGGCGGGTTCGATGCCGTGATGTTTCATGACGACGATATCGTCCCCGACATTGATGATAAGAATCCGGCCCAGGTGCTCAAGGAGGCGCGGGAATTGCGCAAACAGGTTGAGGGCGAGGGGCTGGCCATCGAGATGGTCGCTCCCCGCCTCTGGTTCAGCCCGCAAACCATTGATGGCGGCTTCACCAGCAATCGCGCCAGCGATCGGGAATACGCTCTCAAGCGCTCGTTGCAGACGATCGATATTGCCGCAGAAATGGGAACCGATTTGCTGGTGCTCTGGCTGGCAAGGGAGGGAACCTATGTCCGCGAAAGCAAAAGTGCCGCGCGGTCCCTGCAATATCTCGTCGATGCGGTGGATAAAATGCTCGCTCATTCCCCCGGTATCCGGATCGCCATCGAACCCAAACCGAACGAACCCGTCGATGTCGCCTATCTGCCCACCCCGGGCCATGTGCTGGCCTTTTCCCATCTCACGGCCGCCCCCAATCGGGTGGGCTGCGTGATCGAAACCGCCCACTGCATCCTGGCCGGACTCGATCCGGTTGACGAAATCGAATTCGCCCTGTTCCAAAACAAGCTGTGGTCGCTCCATCTTAACGATCAAAACGGACTCAAATTCGATCAGGACAAGCCCTTCGGCAGCGCCAATCTGCGAACCGCCTTCGGCCAGGTCATGGCTATTGATCGGCATCATTTTGGGGCCAAGGATGGATCCTGCATCGCCTTCGACACCCATGCATTCCGGACATCGGAGGTCAAAAATGGCCTCGACCACGCCATTAACAGCCGCAAGACGTTCCTGCGTCTTCTGGAAAAGGCGCGCTCTTTTGACCAGTCGTTGGCCGATCAGTTGATCACGGCACGCGATTACCAGGCCTTGGATCAGCTCGTCCTGAATCACCTGCTCGGTTAATTCCGCCTGACCGCAGATGCCCGGTTTTTAGAATCAATCGTTTGGCACATTGCGCGATTTGGCCGGACGAAACGAGCCTGAGCTGGGGCATAAGTGCCGTGCGCTTTTATAGTTTGACTCATGCTTAGAAGCAGAATAGTTTTAATGACTATCTTTATGAAAGTCCTCCCCCGCTTCGCTCTTCGCCCTACCCAGCTTTTGGTTCTTAGCCTCTTCCTAGCGCCTCTGGCTTATTCGGCGGACAAAGTTCTCTGGAACTTGAATTTCGATGACTTAACGGGAAAAGCATTGGAAATAGCACCTTTCGATGCGGCGAAGGAAAACACGCAGCCGCAGGCGATCAAGACGGACCCGGAAAACCCCCTTGTCGGAGTTGCCACCCTTGGTCAACTGTCCGACAAACCCTTGCGCTGGGTCAAGGCCTCGAAGGCAAATTACACCCCGGGCATCAAGCTCCTCATGGGCGATGTTCTGAAGTCCGGGAAGATGGTTTTTGAGGCGGATATTGATTTCGTTAGTTGGAAACCTCCTGGCAAGCAACCCTTTGAGACCCTTTTGTCCGTCGGAGTCCTTAACTCGGCGGGCGAAATTGCCTACCGGCTAAACTTTACCGCGTTCACCAATGGGAATGTCAATGTCTCGAGCGTAGGGTTGTCGGAAGCCGGCGTGATGATTCCGAATAGTGAACGCAGTTTCCCCATGGGTTCAGCAATGAAAGTCTTCATCGAAATTGACTTTGCCAAAAAAATGTTCAGCGCCTCGGTCAACGGGAATTTCCTGGCCGACGGCCTCGTGGATGGCCTTTATTCCGAGGCGCGCGGGTTTTTATTCACGGATGGCACCGCAATCGGTGGAAACTACGGCGGCCAATCCGAGATCGCCATTGACAATATCAAGGTGACCCACACGGAATAACAAGACCTCTCAACACTCATTTCTATGATTCAACTCCCTTCTTTCCGGATCGCCGCCAGCGCGGCCCTCATCGTTCTTTTTGCTGCGAGCCCTGGTGCCGCACAAACCGCTCCCACCCCCCAATTCCCCTCTGAGCCTCCGGGTGAGGGGCACCAGATCTCGCCGCGTTTGACAGCCGTTGAGACGCTTTGGGCCGGAAACACGTTCGGCGCCCACATCGGGCGGATGCCCACGCGGCAGATCAGTCAGGACTCCATGGCTTCCGAAATGGCGGTGCGCACCCAGGGCGGTTTGGGAGCCTTGGCGGCTGGACCGGACGGCACGGTCTACGTGGTCGGACGCGCCGACAGCCGTCGCACCGGGATTTTCAAGGATGGGATGTTGATCGGCAACATGACCTTCGTCGGCAACGCAATCTTTGAGGATTGGGCCATCGCGGTGGACGACAAGTATGTCTATGTGGCCTATTCGATCCGCGCTATCTCTGAGGCCAAGCCGAACGCCGCCGGCGGCAAGGAATACCCCGCGACCGGCGACACGTGGTTCTGCGTGGGACGTTGGACCCACGGGGGTGGTTGGGCGCCGTTCCCGGGCGGCGACGGACTCTTCGGCAACATCAAGGTCATCAACACCAACGGCGGTCGCATTTCGGCTCTTGCTTCAAACGGGAAACAGCTTTTCGTCGCCGACCCCGCCGGAAAACGCATCGTCGCCCTCGATGTGGAAACCATGCAGCCGGCCACCGGGGCAGCCGGGCCTCTTGTCGCGGAAATGGATCGTCCGGGCCGCATGGCCTTCGACCGCGACGGCAATCTCTGGGTTGCCCGCGTGCCCAAACCGCTGACCGAGCCGCTCAACCTCAAGGTGAACGCCGGTGGCCCGGTCGTCGGCGAGTTTGTCCTGGATCGCTATGATGGCCGATACTCGTATAAGCCGACCGGATTCAGCGGCCCTGTCACAGGAATTCCCAATGCCGCGCCGGCCGAAGTTTATGCAACCATCGCCCAGGCGGATTACGGCTACCATGTCTTCCAGAATCTTGTGCCCGGAGAACCTTACACCATCCGGTTTCACCTCATCGAAGACTCCGCAACCAAGGCGGGCGAAAACGTCTTCAACGTGCTTCAGGATGGCCGCGATCCGGTCCTTAAAGACGTTGACATCTTTACGCTCGCCGGGGGCAAGCTCAAGCCTTTCGTGCTCGAATTTCCCGTGCGTGCCAATGCGTCCGGCCAAATCTCGCTGCGCAGCCAAGCCAAGGACAAGGCCAAAGGGCGGGTGAAAATCGCCGGCTACGAAGTGCTTGGCCCGCGTTTGGTGGGTAGGGACTTCTCCCGCGAACTCGTCTCCTTTACCCCGGCCTTGAAACCCCGCAGCGAGAAATTTCCGCTCGCAGAGGGTGTCGAAGCCGTGGACATCGCGTTCAACCCCGCAGGCGAACTTCTCGTCGCCGATAATGGCAAAGATACCGACATCAAAATCTTCAACCTCGCTTCACCGCAGAAAATCCTCCGCACCATCGGACAAAAAGGCGGTGTGCTGGCCGGCCCGATCCCGGGGACTTGGGCTCCCGATCGCTTTACCTTCCTGACTGGTCTTGCCGTGGGCAGCGATGGCAAGGTCTTCGTCGCCAACGATGCCGGACCTGCCGATGTGGACATCGTTGGGGCTCATCTGGTGTGCTTCTTTCCCGATGGCACTGTGGATTGGACCGTCGAGGGCTACATCTTCATGGATGACCCGGGATGGGATCGCGGCCCGGATGGCAAGGGGGAGTCCAAACTGGGCATGGCCCAACGGCTCTTCGAGGTGGACCTTGATGCTCCAGCCGGCACCTGGCGCACGTTGGCGTTCGATATGGACCGCTTTCGCTACCCGAACGATCTGCGAATCCAGGATCACGCCGCCTTCTACAATTGCGGCGTGCAGTTCCGCTACCTGGGCGGCAAACGCTACAAGTTCGTCCAAGGTTCACGGAATCAGTATCCGGTGAGCGTTTACCGCTTCGAGGAAGGTTCGGAGGTCGCAATTCCCTTCATCATTTACAACCTCAACCGTACCGAGTCCGCTCGCTTCAAGGATTCTCCCCCGCAGGAATTCCTGTGGCGCGATGCCAACGGAGACGGGAGACAACAGGCTAATGAATACACCGTGCGCTCTTTCCTCTATCCCAACTCGAACAGTAAGGACGTTCCGAACCCCAACGGGGTCAGCATCGATGAAAAGGGAGGCATGTGGTTTGTCCATGAAAAGCTCATCCGCTATCTGCCGGCGCGGATAGGCCCCGACGGATTGGCCTACGATTTCAACGACACAAAATGCTGGAGCGCCCCCGAAGCCTTTAAAAACGGAAGCATCGGACGCGTTTATTACGATGCCGCCAGCGACACTCTCTTCCTCACGGGCACCGATCCCAACCCGGCCCCGCCCCACACCACGATTGCAGAGGGCAAAGAGTCACCCGAAGGCCGCGTCGGCGGCAATCTGCTGGCCCGCTTCGACGGCTGGCTGGCGTCCGTCCCCCCAGAGGCCAAGCCCTCTCAGTTGCTTTCCGCCAAAAAACCTGCCTGGACCTCCCCTATCGCATTTGACAGCACCCGCGTAAACTCCCGGCACACCGCCGTGGACCTTCCGGTGGACATGGCGGCCGAGGGCGAATACGTCTTTGTGGCGTATGCCACCCTCGGCAAGGTGCGCGTCTATCGCGCCGATACCGGAGCGTTTGTCGGGCTCATGGAATTCGGCCCGTCTGTGCGCCTTCCCAAAATGGACGGTTCCGGCGACCAGACGCTGAATTTTGTCGAATACGGCACCCTCGACTCAGCCGGCCCCCTGCGGATCATGAAGAGAAAGAACGGCAAATACGCCCTCGTTTTCCACGATAACTATGTCTTCCGCGCAACCATTCTCCAATGGGATCCTGCGGCAAAAACCGCCCCCATCGCCGTGTCCCGCCTCACCGCGCGGCAGGATATTGCCAAACCGGCATCTTCGATTTCCCTCGAGTGGCCCGCCCCGGCAGGCGCCGTTTCCTACACCGTCGAGCGGATGTCGGCCAAGAACCAGTGGAAACAGATCGCCAAAGATGTCCGCGTCCCCTCCTTCACCGATTCCGCCCTCGCGCCCGAGACGCTTTATTTCTATCGCATCCGCGCCGCCTCTGCGGCGGGTGACCGCTCGGATAGTTCGAATGTCGCTCTCGCGCAAACGGGCGGTCGTCCTTCCATAAACTTCAGTTTCACCGGCGGCGGTTCGCCGCTTCCCGGAACCGATGTCGCAGGACAGCTTCCACGGGGTAATTGGAACAATCTCCCCGGCGCCAACTCGAGTGCGCCCGTCGCTTTGAAAGACGAGCGCGGCACGGCAACTTCCAGCACCGTCGCCTGGACGGCACCGGCCGAAGGCGTGGACCCCCGCATGGAGAAGGGCACGGGCGATGAAGCTCTCGTCCGCGGCTTTATCGGCTCCAAACGTGACGAAGCGCCTGTGACCATCACCCTCAAGGGCATTCCCTTCAAAAAATATACCGCCTACATCTATTGCGCCGTTCCGGAAACCGGCTCACCGGGGCAGACGGAGATCAAAGTCGGCGGCAAGGCATTCTCCGTTTCCCACCGACCGGGTTCGTGGTTTCTCAAAAATTACTTTCAAGTCCGCCACGCTGGGGCTGGCAACCTCCTCGTTGTGCCCGGCCTGACAGATTCTTCCCTAGTCCTCTCCGCTGCTCCGGGCACGCAGAGTCTGTTTGGACGCCTCGGTGCCCGCGGCGTTCTCGCGGCCATCAACGGCGTCCAGATCGTGGAAGACCCGGTCCCGTAGCGTATTCCTTTGCCCCTGCCTTTGTAAAAAACTTTGAATTTCGTAAATAATGTTGACATATCTGCTTACATGCAATAAAAGTATCTAAGACCATAATCGACAGTTTCATCGAATAAATCCCTCAACTAGGCCTCATCCTTATGAAAACACGCGACATCCTTCATCCAGCATCCTTCATCCTTAGTCTGGTTCTTTTGACAGCCCTTCCCGCCCGCGCCCAATGGATCGGCGGCGATTCCGGCGTTTACAACACCGTGGGCAACTGGACTGGTTCCGCGATCAACGGCACGTTCAGCGCGAATCCAACTTCTGCGTATGACATCACCTTGAATGCCGACATTTCGACAAACACGGCACTCACCCTTTCTTACACGGGAGCACAAAATTTCACACTTCGCAGCGATAGTGCCACGAATCGCATTTTCACGCTGAGTAACAACTGGAGTTTTGTAGCTCCGCTGGCAGCTCGCACCATCACCCTCGGCACGTCCAGCAACCCGATCACTCTGGCGACGGGAGGGGGAAATAGAGCGATAGCTACGAATAACGCGTTTAATAACGTCATTGTTAATGCTACGCTTTCTGGCGGGAATCGTTTTGAATTTACTGGTGCTGGCACAGTCACCCTCAATGCGGATAACTCAAGTCTTAATGGCGCGCAGGGAATCCGCAGTAGCACCAATCTCCTCATTAATAATGACAACAACGCTCTTGGCACCGGCCAATTTCTCTTCAATGGCGGCAGTTTGAGTGCAAGCGGGGCCGCACGCACGATCTCAAATGCGGTCTTGTTTGAGAATAGTTCCTCAATCGGAGGAACTCAGAACTTGACGTTAAACGGGGCAATGACCCAGAACAATGGAAACCGGACCCTCACGTCGAGCACGACAGGCACGTTCACTCAAGCAGGTTCCGTCTTCCTGTCCGAGTTGGCAGGGACAGGGCGGACTCTCACGCTTACGGGAAACAACAACGGCACCGTTTCCGGAGCCATCGCAGACTTCAACGGTTCCGGGACGGCCGGAGGCATTAACAAAAGCGGAAATGGGATTTGGTCCTTGACCAATGCCGCCAGCACCTACACCGGCACCACGCAGCTTAACGGAGGCGTTTTGGAAGTTTCCACCCTGGCAAATGGTGGCACGAACAGCAGCATCGGAGCGTCCACCAGTGCGGCGGCGAACCTACTATTCACGGGTGGCAGTATCCGCTACACCGGAGGGGCCACAACAACGGATCGTCTCTTCACTCGGACCTCGAATAACGGCGCCCTTGAAGCCTCAGGCACGGGTGCGGTGAACTTCAACAACACCGGCGCGATTGCGTGGGGCGCGATTGACAACAGTCGAATAATGGTCTTGGGAGGAACCAACACCGACAATAATACCCTGGCTGCACAGATCAACGACAATGGAACAGGTGCGGTCGGCGTCACGAAAGCCGACGCGGGCCGCTGGGTATTGACCAATGCCAATACCTACAGGGGAGTTACGACTATAAGTGGTGGCACATTGGTCGTTGACGGGACGCACATTGCAGCTACGGGAGGGTCAACATTTTATAACGTCAACAGCGGCGGCACTTTGGCTGGCACCGGGACAATTGATCTTTCCGCAGCCACATCCACAAGGAATGTCACAGTCGCTAATGGTGGGCGGTTGGAGGCCAGCAGTGTCAATGACCTCACCTTGACCCTGTCAACGGGCGTTCTCAACATCTCTGGAGCTGCCGCCTCCCTCTCTCCTTCGTTTCTTTTCTCTTTGGGTGCCCCGGGCAACACTGTCCTTTCACTCACTTCAGGCACGTTAAACATCGGGTCAGGTCTTCTTAATTTCGATGACTTTCAATTTACGACTCTCTCGGGATTCGATAATGGCGTTTACACGCTTTTTAATACGTCCTCTGCCATCACTGGTTCATTGGGCTCATCCCTTTCCGGCGCAATCGGTCTTGGGGGCACCGGCACCCTTAGTCTTTCGGGCGGACAAGACGTCATTTTCACGGTTGTAAATGTTATACCGGAACCATCCACCTACGCCATGCTCGGCCTGGGCCTGGGCGCACTGGTCTGGCTACGTCGTAAGAACAAAAACAAAAACAAAAAAGTCTGATTTGATTTGATTGGGGTTCACCTCAATTCAACTTAATCTCCTCAAAAGCCCTGCTTCGGCAGGGCTTTTTTATGGCTGCTGAGATCAATACCAAATCAAGTTGATTGAGCGACATGAGGGGGAATCCTCATACCCAATTTCCTGCTTTGGAGGGCTCTTTTGGAGGGCCCAGCTCCGTCTGGGCCGTTCCCTCGTTCCGGACGACACCCCGCGTAAGGCGGGGCAGGCGGGAGGTCGTCCCTCCAAAAGAAGGGAAGGGGAGGCAGAAAATCTGAAAGGCTGAAGGGGGAGGGCCTTCTTTCAACTGCGGTGATCAGGTAGGGTCTTCACGGCGATTCCCCGGTTCGTTCTCTTGGGAACGGAACACGAACGTAGCTTGGGCAAGTCCCATAAAGTCGCCCCAGGAAACATGCCCTAGCGTCGAAATCCCAACGGCCCAACTTGTCCACTTCCGAAAACAGAACGCCATCGGAACCGGAAGGCGGTTCATCGGTTAGCAGAAAAAGAACGGGAAATACAAGAAGGGGGAAAAACAGAAGAAAGACACGCCAGATAGGATTGCCCAATACCTTACAATCGCATATCGCGAGCGTTTATTCGCACCGGCTTCTACGATCTTGCGGGATGGAGTCGGGAACGATAGGCTTGCGCGGTGAAACTTTCGAACCTTTCTCTGGAAAGACTTGCGCACGGCCTGAATGAACCGCTACATACCCGCGTCCGCAGGTCGCTGAGAAAAATCATCCAATCGGAATTTAAGGACGGCGAGAAATTCTATTCCGAGCGCCATCTCATTACCATCTTACAGGTCTCGCAACCGACGGTGCGGAGAGCACTCTCCGACCTGGTTCGGGAAGGGTTTTTGGAACCATCCGCCCGCCGCGGCTTTTTTGTCCGCAAGACCGCCCCTGTGCGCTCTCTGGGGATTTTTCATCCCTCCTCGCCTTCCGGAGTCGGCAATATTGTTTTCGAAAGCCTCAGCCGGGTCTGCTGCTCCTCGGAAATTCTCCAGCATGTTTACCTGGTTCACAAAGGGGAAACGGTGGATCGTGCCATTCGCAGCCTCCGCGCGCGGCCCGTCCAAGAGCGGATTGTGCTTTCCAATCTGACTCATGATTTGGTTCAAAATCTCGGCATCCAACTTGAGAAGGCAGGTTATGCTCACTTGGTGCTCGGTTCCGCTCCTTCCGGTTTCCACGGCCACTCCATTTCCGTGGATGTGCAAAAAGAGGCTGCCATCATGCTCGACCACTTTCTTTCCCTGGGCCACGAGGAAATCACGTTCCTCGTGAATGAACCCCGGGAACTTCTGGTCACAGGCATGCGTGTCGCGGCCCTCGAGCACGAGATCGCCTCCCGCAAGCTGCGGAATGCAAAGATCGTTTTTTGCGAAACCAAGAATTGGTCGAATTCCTATGATGCCGCCCGCGCCAAAACCAACGAGATTCTGATGCAGAAAAAACGACCCACAGCCCTCTGCCCGCTTTCCGGGGTAGGATGCTGGGCCGCGCTGCGCAGTCTTATGGAGCATGGCATCCCGGTTCCCGGTAGAATGTCCCTGGCGAGTCTGGACGATCTGCCGGGATCCGCGCTCCTGCCCGTCCCCCTCACAACGGTGACTTTTGACATGGATCTGCGTTCCCAGAGGGTGCTCGATATTCTCTGGGATGATGCCCCTGAACCAGTTCGTGAGCTTCAACTGCCATATCTGATCGTACGATCCAGCACAGGGCCGGTTTTCCACAAATAAATTGCCTCCGCCCTCGCGCACACCGTCATCCGCTTACGGCACCGACCGACTCCCGTCAGACGTTTTACTCCAATACTAAGGCTTTCCATTTGTCAGCGAGCACGTATGCTTACATGCAGATATGGCAGATGTGATCACGCAACAACAACCTAATGCCTTCAATGCCCAAACCAGGCTTCCCAGACAAGAAGAGCGTGTGCTGCAAATCGCAATTCTCGGATTGAACTTTGGACGCACTGTCCTTGAAGATCTAAAAAGCCCACAATGGAAAAACGTCGTCCGCGTGGTGTGTGTTTGCGACAAGAATGAAACACTTCTACACGAAGTTGCCCTGGCGGAGGAACTTCCCAGTTATGCGTCTCTTGCGGAGATGCTAAAGCGCACGGATCTGGATGCGGTGGCTGTTTTTAGTCCGCCCATTGGTCGCTCCAAAATCATCGGGGAAATTTTGCGGGCGGGTCTGGATGTCATGACGACAAAGCCCTTTGAGGCGAGTTCAGTCGCTGCCGAAGAAGTGATCAAGGAAGCCACGCTGCTTGGCCGCACCATCCATCTCAACTCACCGGCCCCGGTTGCGACGCCGGACATCCAGAAAATCAACGAGTGGAGATCCGAGTATGATCTGGGCCGTCCAGTTGCGGCCCACGCTGAAGTTTACGCCAGTTACTGCGAGACCCCCGATGGCACCTGGTATGACAACCTGCAGGTCTGCGCCGCCGCTCCGTTGCTGAGATTGGGGATTTATGTCATTAACGATCTCATCCACCTCTTTGGCGAGGGGGTGGTGACCGGCGTGCAAACATCGAGAATCCGAACGCAGAGACCCACGGCGGACAACGCCATCGTGACCGCACGATTTGGAGGGACTTTGGACGCCAGCATTTTTGCATCGTTTTGCATTGAGGATGGAGACGCCTACCGCAACGCCATAACCCTGCACTTCGAGCGAGGAACGGTTTATCGAAATGTGGGGCCGGAATGCCATTCCACTGAGCTAAACACGTGCGACCTCTCGCTCGTGATGAATTCCGCCGGCCGCCGCTGTGTGGTGGCGAGGGAGTCCAATTTGAGAGTCTGCGGCGAATATGACTGGCATTTATTTCGGGATCGCCTGTTTCATCAGGCATTGCAAGAAGACAACTATGGTCAGCGAATCGTTCAGGGCATCCGCTTTTTGGAGCAATTGAATCTCCGAAGCGCATCGTAATTTGTCCCCGCAGTGGCCATCGCGCCCACTGCGGACAGGCTCCCATCGAAACGAGCTTGAGATGAGGCGGCGGTCAGTTCTCCAGGTAAAATTCCAGTTCGTTCGCCCAATGTGATGTCCAGTCGTCGTGGAAAGCGAGCGTGTTGCGCTTCGAGACGAGCCGACCTGAGGCCAGTTCCAGAGGATCGGAGGAGTTATCATTGACACGAAAGCTGAACTTCACCGGACGGCCTGCGAACCATTCGCGCTGGACTTCTGGCATCACCGACCAGGGGATGGCCGCTTCCATCATGCGGGTGTTTCCGTCCTGCCGGATCACCAGCTTCCCGCCCCGCACGGGTCCTTCTCCCTTGGCTTTGGGCTGGCGCGGGTAGAAGTGCTTCCGGGGCAGATCCGGAGCGGTCAACCTCCAGATCTCAGTTCCCCCGCCGTAATCCTCGCGGACGGGGTTGAGAGCAAACTCATAGTCAGTGTCAGGGTAAACGCTAAAGCGCGGTGGAAGACCGGGCGGGGCGGTAAGCAGCCATTTCGCCTCGGGCGCCAGCACGTTGAACGCGATCTGGATGTTGTCGGCGCGCGGCGAACCACCGGAAGGCAGTTCAGGTCCCTTGCGATAAGAAAATCTCCGGACTCCCTCGGGCCAAACCAATTCTTTGCGGGCCTGTTTGGGGTCAGGGTAAGAAATTTCGGGATAAAAATAGTCGTCCTCCCTCAGTTTCTCAAAGCGAGGCAATCCGGCGTGCGGCGATTCGTCTGCGACTTTCGCGGCAAAGTAAAAGTAATCCTTATCCGCAGCGAGAAAGGCCGTGGCCATGCCGCCCTTGAGTCCGACCCCAAATTTCACAAAAGGGAGCCAGGCCTCCTCGGTGCTGTTCACCGGAATTCCCACCCCCTGAATGGTCTGCGGCAGCACCCCGCGCCAGTCTCCGAGATCCCCATCGATTTTGACGGTTCTTCTGGCAACAACATTGGCCCGTATATCTTCGCGCACCGTTTTGGAACCGGTCTCGCCCCCATCAAATCGAAGAACGGCCTGATAAAGATTGTCTTCTCTGGGGGTGCCGGCCTTCAAACGAAACTCGATGGTGCGGGACTCGTTCGCAGCAAGCGAAACCGCCATGCTGGGCGCCTCGAATTCCATGCCAACAACTTCCGCTGCCAGGCTTCCCGTGATGGGACGATTGAGGATATTGGTGATGCGGGCGCGGAAAATTCCGGCGGAAGCAGGAGGGTTGCGAAAATCGAGGGGGACAAGTTCCACCGGTTCATAACCCTCGATGCGTGCGGAGGTGAGGGCCGCAACGAGCCGTTGGAAAGAGCCCGGCTTGCCGCCAGCACGGAGATAGAAAGCTTCATCATTGAGAGGCACCGTGAGAAAAGTGCCCTTTCTCGGAAGCACATTTCCGCTGGCGTCCATGCCCACAAAATCTCCTTTGGGATCCTCCAGAGTCAGCTTCGCCCCCTTCAACAACCGCGCCTCCGCCATTTTCGCGGCCAGTTGCTTTGAACTTTCGACCGTCGCCATGTCTTTTTTCTGGCCTTCCAGTTGCGCAAGCTGACTGGCATTCTCAAGACCATGGACGGATCGGAAAAGAAGCAGGTCACGATCGTAAACGCCATCCAAATCGCCGCAGACCACGATCGTCCCATCCTCGGCGAGAGGCACCCCGTCTTTGCCCGGTGTTCCCCCAAAAATGAAAACCCAAGGCAGGCCGTTCTGGAAAAGCAGTTTCTCAAACGGCCTTTGTCCGATCAGAGATGCCGCCGCCGCGACATTTGCCGCCGGGGACCAGGACTGGACAACGGGAACCTTGCCCTCGGATTTTTGCACCTGGTAAACATTGCCAGCAAAGGTGCCCATCACGCGCTGTTGTCCAATCGCCAGGGAACTCGCCACGAAAGGCAGAACCCGGTCATCGCTGTTAGCCATCCAACTCTCCGTATCCCAGACCAGGACCGGGCCAGCGGGCATCGGGCGGTTGAGCCAGGTCTTGATCAAGGCCGGAACGGCGTTGAGCGGCTGGTAATGCAGACTGCAAAAATCCAGCAGCGGGAGAAATTCGTCCGACCCATCGGGAAAAAGCTTGTCGAGTGTGTTGCTGGAGGAACTGGCCCCTCCCGTCAGCACTTCCACCTTATCCGAAAGGCGGGCCTCCTGCACCCCTGCCGCCATGACTTTGTAAAGATCCCTGTATCTTAGCATATCCGCTCCCCATCCGGAAATCGAGATGCCCTCCCAAGGCTCATTCCACAGTTCGAGCGCGTTCAACGGCCCCTTGGGCCAGCCGTGCGTTGATGCCAGCCAGAAAACCCATTGCTGATAAGCGCCATCATGCTCCGGCAACCACGCCCAATCTCCTTTGACACCAGTCATCACCCCCTCTGCGGTCAAATGCTTTCTAACAAGTCCCAAGGGCATCGGCATACTACTTGTTCCCAAAGTCAACATCACCGCGATTTCATGGGTTTGGATGACATCAAGAGAGTCGGAAAGTTCCTTTTTTTTCTCCCCGGCTTTTTCCTCCTCGAGAGAAAAGGGGTTGATTTCAATGCGGGCGCCTTTGACTCCCAGCCGTTGCAGGGCCAAAGCCCCTCCCCGCAACTCCTTAAGACTGTGCGGCAAATCCAGAGCGTAGGCGGGAAGGCGGGTGCGGCCGGGGGTTGCCGCCACCACGCGAACAATCCCAGCGGCAAACCGGCGGCCCAGTTTTCCCATGTCCAGGACGACGGCATAACCCCCGAACGTTTCCGGCAGCGGGATTGGAACCTGAAGATCCTTTGAGGCGCCGGGTGCGATTTCGAGTGAGACTTTGATCGGGGGGAGCTCCTCCAAAATCTCGAACCGTGGATTCCAGAGATCGTCGGGCCGCCCCACAGTCCGGTAGCGGTAAAGCCGCCAGACTCCCTCGGAACGAATCTCCTCCGTGCTGGTGTTTTTGATCTGGAAATCGAGTCGCGCCGTCTCCTTGGGCCAAAGGATGTTAGCCGGAGCACTCCCCCCGACCTGCGTCACTGAAAACCCCTTGGCCGCTTCCTCCTTGGACACTCCCAACTCGCGGGCCTCCCCAATCGCCTTGTTCCCGTGAACCATTTGCGCCCGCATCGGGGATGGAGCAAAGAGAAGTGCCACCGCTGTTCCAAAAACTGCAATAGAGAGATTCGTTAAAAAGTACAGCCGGAAGTGCATGTAAGCAGATTGAATAGGGCGGCTATTTTTGCAAGCAGGAAGGCTTTGCACGAGCTGTGGCAATCATTCCGGAATCCACTCCCCGTCCACCACGCAATTGGGGGCGGTCGTAGCGCGGCTCGCGTTGCCAAGCTAAAAATCAATAAGGTTGGCCACGGGTGTCCGGTTAACTGAATGATGAGTTTGCAAAAACACCATTAAATGAGGAACTTGCAGAGTACAATAGATGCGAGGGATTTGAACTCCGTAAGGACGTTTGAGAGCATTTTCGGCCATGAACACCGGTCGCTACATCCTCTCGCAAGTTGTCGATCTCGTGCATTGGCAGACGCCGGCTCGCTTGGTCGATCGTTACCATGCGGAGAGCCGGGTGCAACATTTCGGATGTCGGCAGCAACTTATCGGCATGGCCTTTGCCCAACTGACATGGCGCAAGGGATTGCGCAACATCGCCACGTGTTTGAACGCCAATTCCGAAGCACTCCATCATTTGGAGCGGGTGGAGGGAATCGAACCCTCGTGTCCAGCTTGGGAAGCTGGCGTTCTACCATTGAACTACACCCGCGTTTTTATCCTCCGGCGAATCGGGCCACGAGAAACGTGCAGACCGTGCCAAGCCAAAACAGGAACATCCCGTTGAAAATTCCCGCCTTCACATCGGCCAGATCTGCCTTTTTTGCGAGCACATCTTTTCTGGCATCGATCTCCTGCTCAATGGCCTTGGCCACAAGCACGAGCCTGAGCGGGAGTAAAGCTCGCTCCTTCAAGAATCTCCAGCGGTTCTGCTTTCATATTCCAAAAATCTTATATCACTTCCCCCATCATTTCAAGCAACTTCAACGCGGGCTTTCGGGAGCTGGCGTTCTACATTTGAACTACACCCGCGGAGGTTTACTCCCAGGAACGGACTTGGCGTCGCGTGTTAGTGCTGACATTCCACACCGCGACTTTTTTCCGAATCCCGAATGTTCCGCTTACTGATCCATTGGTCGATACTTGGATGTCGTTATTGTAACTGTTAGTACCGCCCTCATTATCCCTCGCAATGGAATACGGAGTATTCGTAGTCCAAGGTTCAACAAACCAATTACC